>PJEL010000635.1_pt1 | contig 41007 bp, 29 predicted proteins | sample 1853271 | NCBI WGS metagenome assembly PJEL01 (sample SAMN08108733, study PRJNA415343) | Invertebrate metagenome, whole genome shotgun sequencing project. | host: Globobulimina | place: Sweden: Gullmar Fjord | collected 2015-08
ACACTTGCACTTCTGTTGGTTAAATATGAAATGAAATCTCGAGGAAGTCATTGATATTGGGGTTTCCCAGCTGCATGCATGCAGCAGGTGACCCGAAGCCATGACCCAATCAGAGATGATGACCCATTCCACTCATCGAATACTTGTAAATTACTATATTTAAAAACAAAATTAATGCAACCCATGAGTTGTGATGCCCTGATTCGAGGTCTCCACGCTCGTTTACAACTGAAAACAGCGTGTGGCTATTTGTCATCTCCTCTTACACAAGTCCGCACGCGATCGACTTCTAAATGTAACGTCAAGGCAAATATGGAATCTGATAGTCAACTAAGATCAATAAAAGCAAAGCCTGTTTCGAATAAAGTACTTCTTGTGGTCGCAGCTGCACTGATAGATATACCTTCCAAAACTGTATTGCTTGCAGAAAGACCATCCAAGAAACATTTGGAGGGCCTTTATGAATTCCCTGGAGGAAAAGTAGAGCCTGATGAATCTCCTGAGGAGGCTCTAGTGCGAGAGCTGAGGGAAGAGCTGGGAATACATGTTGAGTCAAAGAATCTGTATCCTCTTACCTTTGCAAGTCACTCATACGAAGAGAAAGGGTTTCATCTTCTCATGCCATTGTATGCATGTTCTAGCTGGGAAGGGAAAGCAGATGGAAAGGAAAATCAAAGGCTGGTGTGGTGCAGCACTTCCCAAATCCAAGATGATACATACAAAATGCCACCAGCAGATTACCCACTGATAAAGCCCCTAGTCAAGTATATGGAATCCTTATTTTCATCATGATATTCTACGGATATTACAGTATTTATAATAAATCATCTCAAGATTGTTTCTTTTGGCGCTTATTATCGCCCCTTCCTCCACCTCTGCCAGGCCTCTTGCCTCCCCTGCTCCCATCCCTGCCTCTCCCTCTGCCTCTTCCTCTCCCTCTTCCTCTTCCTCCTCCTGGAGACTGTTTTTCTTTCTTGGATCTATCTAATGCGGCTTTCTTTCTCAATACAAGTACTTTCCTAATATATTCCTTTTCATCCTCTCCCTCAAGAACTGACAGAGATGCCTCGAAACCTGCCAACATTCTCTTTCCACTTTCTTCCAGAGCAGCTTTTGCTTCAGATGACGATGTAAACCTGGCAAAACCAATGGCATCTCCCTTTGTATATTCAACAAACATCAAACCCTTTTCTTTCCCCCCAAATGAGTCTTTTATCATTCCAAATGTTACGTTATCACCTAGCGTCGCATCCCCAAAGTCAAACTTAACAAATGTTCCTGGGTCAGCACCGAATTCTTCAATCTCCGCATCCTCAACATGAATCGCTTTTTCTTCCTCTTCCTTTTCTTTTTTAGCAACAGAAGCACGCGCACGTTTCTCCTCTTCCTTCCTCTTTATAAACTCCACCTTTGGCTCCATGGCGAGTTTGGCACCATCAAAGACAAAACCCTCGCCTTCTTTTGACGCATTCAAAACACGCTCAGCTTCCTCTCTGGACTCAAACTCTGCAAATACAGACCCTCGGAAATCTTTGCTGGTCACATGTCTCCTCATCCTGACTGCATTCACCTTTCCGATAGATTCAAAATATTCCTCCAATTCCTCCAATTGCACATCAAACCGGAAAGGACTCACCATCAATGACCGATCATCAATCTCTTGTGCAACTTCAGACGCATCTTTTGTCATTGGCGTCGCTCGTTTCAATCGCTTCTTATCCTCACTCAGCACCAGGTCTGTGGACCCTTCAACAGCATCCACAATTTGCTGGATCGCCTCATCACTGACATCTACCGCACTTTTTGCATCTATCTTGAGTAAGCCTTTCAATCTATTAAATATGCAGAGGATCGCGATGTCAACGAAACCATCGGGATCGGTGGTGATTTTCTCATTGAGAAATGCATCTCTGTACAAATTCGAATCAGAGAAGTAAAACTCCACCTGTATAGTTTAATGTATTATACATATCGTTATATCCTCATCGATACGATCATTAAGGAGGAAAGGCAAGAAAAAGTAGAGGGACTGGGCATGCCATGCAAAAGCGCACCTGTTTCTTTATCTTGGCATGTATATCGGCCATGATTATTGAATCTAATGGCGAAAAATTATAAAATTAATGGTATCCGGTGTTGTATAGGCTCAGTGAGAGTTTCTAGGAAACTCTAAATGACTCTCCACTAGATGGTTACAATATTGTACATGCAATCTACATGCATATTAATTTGAGCTACCACCCTTCCAATGGCATATCCTGTTCCTCTTTTGTTTGAGAACCAGTACAGAGATCGCTCGCCTGTCGAAGAATTGGTCTAATATTGGACAAGTAAGGGTAGCAATATTGCTAAACATGGGCATTTCCTTGGGGACTCGAAAATAAAATACCTCAACGAATTCGTATGTTCGAACATGCACGATGTCCGTTATTATTATTTAATATACCTACTATTAACATGATTATGGTACCTTGATGCCTGTACTCATGTGCAGATGCATGTGTTGATAGCGTGATATCAAGTTTGGTAGAAATGCCGTTTGAAATCGAACCAGGCACCAAACGTCTAGATCCACGTGGATTCATCCAGAAATGGCATGAAAATGACCCTCATTATAATTCAATAGTCAATGGAATTCCCCTGAATACAGGATATAGCTATGATTTCGATCGTAGAATGGAGCAAGTGCTTTCTGGGTTCCCTGGCCTCGAAGAACAGTTCCAGCACGTCGTTTCCTCCATAATAGGAGACAAAGCTGGTCTACAAAAGGTGGATAAGATGTTAAAACGATTCATGGCTGGTATAGAGTCATCACTGGCCGACTCGGTGAAATGGTACAAGAAAATATACATGTCAAGGGGTGTTGACAAGTTGAAAGATATGAGCAGAGTGTTGGATGCCATCATAGTTTCACATTTCCCCGATAAAAAAGACATGAAGATGGCACTCAAATTGAAGATGAATATCGAAAAGGGTTTGAAGAGCGTTCACGCTGCTAAGAAATTCAGAACAACAAAGTTTAACATTATGTTGAAAAGCTATGGATCTCGGGCAAGCTTCCTTCATGGACAAAACAGTGATATTGACCTAGCCATACTCGGAACTTTTGCTGAATCTGGCAATGCTGATATAGAGCCGATCTTTGCGATGGGTAGAAAGAAAAGGGACGTGATACTTCATGTGTTGGCATCGTACTTGTCTGTTCATGGATACAAGGTGCAAAAAATCTTGAGAACAAGAGTTCCTCTAATCAAGGTCTTGGATAAAAAATCTGGTTTAGAAAGTGATGTGTGTATTTCAAACGATGTTGAGAACTATCCGAAATCAGAATTGTTGCTCTGCCTTAATTTGGCTGATCCACGCTTTAGAATGCTCACGATGCTTGTCAAGGCATGGGCAAAGCACAATCAAATTCATGATGCGTCGTTAGGCCGATTCAACTCGTATAGTCTGGTATCGCTCGTCATTTTTCATCTTCAAACAAGACCTAAACCAATACTTCCTAGGTTGAAGGATCTCTTGCCCCCACGAGGGCACTCAAAAGGAAAAGTGAATTGTACCTCTCATGAAAATGTCATTAGAGGTATGGTAAAAGGGGTCGCATCGTGGAAAGAGCAAGCAGATATCAATGATGAAAGTATACTAGAGTTATTTGTGAGCTTTTTACTGCTGATGCGGGGTCTTTTCAGTTCCCGCCAAGATTCCAAACAGCATCAAGAAGATGGTGGGAGCCATGAACATAGATTGATCTTACGGTGCATGCGGATCTCGACGTATCATGGTAGTTTACACTTCAATAATACCTCAAAAGATCTATTATCTCGTTGGATGTCAAAATCGCAGCTCCACACTCAGCAAGGTGTGCTTTTTATTGAAGACCCTTTTGATACCAAGGATAACAGTGCCAGGGCACTCTCAAACAAATGCTTCAATGCAATGCTCCGTGTGGTTGAGAGGTCCTTGGATTCATTTATAAATGATTCAATCGATGTTTGGGAGCTGAAGGCTTTTGGATATCGTCCATGGTCGAAAATTGAAGCATCTCCAACAATGGAAGTAAGCGTCACACCCAAGATTATCAACCCATGGGCAGCACTGGGGGCAAATATCAACGATTCGGATACTCGGCATCAAGAAGTTGATCACACTGAACCGAAAAAGCGGGATAAAGGCAGCAAAAAGAACACAGGACTGAGAAAGTCTAAAAAAAAAGCACAAAAACAGCCATCTGTTGAAGAAGGTTCTCTCTGCGCAGAGATCTCAAAGCTATCATTAGACAAAGGTACAGCTCCTAAATGCACTCAGACGGAAAATGCCGAGCGAGAAGCTGGTAAAAAATCTTTTGATAGAGTTGTCGAGACTGTCGAGGCAAAACCAAAGAAAAAGAAGAGCAAGAAAAAGAAGACAAAGTCTAGTGCGTTGCCATCTGGTACAGCGAATCCTACTGAATCAAAGACAGAAGCTTCTGCAGCAAAAGAGGCACCTCGAGGCTCCACTGTTTCGAAATCTTCTAAAGGCAAATCTTTTGATAGAGTTGTTGAGACCGTCGAGGCAAAACCAAAGAAGAAAAAGAAGAGCAAGAAGAAGCCACAACCAGAAGAAGGCGAGGCATCAGCCCCACCAGCAAGCAGAAAACCATCCACCAAGAAAAAGCCAAAGAAGTCTGCACGCACATCAGGTGTGGATGACACGGCCTGAGAGAGTTGAATTCACAACATTTCCCAGAAGTATAGGCTGATAATGTACTATTTCAGCAAAGAAAAAAAGTTGATTTTACACCCTCCCTCCCATCGTCGTACAACTCCCTGTACTCTCAGAGTCTGTTCTAAAATTTCCTCAAGGATCGATACATGGTACCGCAACACCATCAAATAATTATTATTTAATTATACAAAAAATTGAATGAGACAGATTTATGTGAATCGTTGCCTACATTGAGACTGGTCGCAACGTGTTTGCCGTTGGGTACAGACATGGTTGACAGGTACGATAGCGTCTGATTCTTGTTGCCTTTGGGTGAATATTGAAATGTACATTATATTGGAGCACTATTAAGAGCAAAATAGTAATGGAAACAGGCTGCTAGTTTCGGTCTCTTTGTCGTGTAACCGTCACGGGGCTGACAGTTTCGAGGCGACCGTCCTAGGCGAGCCGTTAAATACACCATTATTACCTTCTTGTCTATGGTTGTACAGGCTGTAGTAATCGTTTTGTATTTAAAGGTATTTGAAGACGTTAGTCGTTGGGGATATGAGTCTTTGGCCTGCTCCAGAGCCAGCTGCAGAGACTTTCTTGGCTCCAGCTCCACAACCTGCCTTGGGGCCTGCCCCAGAGCAGGATGGTACGCCGTCTTCAAACTCTCCTTCAATTCTTGCGTTTCCAAATGGAGATGAATTTGTATCCTCATGTGCCAATTCATCATCTCCTATCTGCTACAATACATCCATTAGTGGAGCGAATATAATCACAAACCTGTGGTTCAGTTCTATTTTGGGGCTTATATGTTACCTAGGATTTGTAGCATTTCGAGGCAAGTTTCGATTATACCAAGCTCGTTTGAATATGCCCACTGTCACGCATAAGCCTCCTGCAATGCGTCTGAATGGGCTGTATAGGTGGTGGTCATGGTTGGTCCCAGTGTTTACAGTGTCTGATGAGGAACTTTTAAAGAGCTCTGGAATGGATGCTCTGATAGCAGTCAGAGTGCTATCTTTCGGTATTACAGTGCTTTTACCAATAACTCTTGCAGCCATGGCTATCCTGATACCGATCAATTATACAGATAACTATTACAAAAAGTCATCGCAGCAAGCAGGGCTTGAAGATGAATACAGTACAGTTTTTATCAGACTGACAATGAGTAACATCACCCCTGGTAGTTCTGTGCTTTGGGTACATTTTGCATTTGTATATGGAGCAGTATTCTGGACATGCTGGCTCATCACAGAACAGTACAAGGAATATATTAGTCTTAGGCAGGCATACGTCATTCGCAACACAGAGGCCTCTTCTACTCATATCGGTGGAAGTTTGGATGTCGTAGAGAATGAGAGGCAACCTCTTATTACTTCTCGTGTTTCAAATAGAGGATTTTCGTTCCATCCAGACGTCAATGGTAGTCATGATGAAATGGAGGCTTCCAAAGACGACTCGGGAGAAAAGCCAAATTCCGGCAGATCGTCTTTAGATTTTATCCAGGAGATGAGGGAAGTGAGTCTTCGAAGAAAAAATACTCCCCTTAGAATACTGTATGGTGAGCACCAAGCTAAGAGGAGAAGCTCGGGTAGATCGGTGTCATTCAATTTTGACAAGCAGTATGCTCTGCATTCCAAGAATGTTTCAGGATCAAGCAGTATATCTGATTTATCCACTTCAGAATGGAGCCCAGAGACGTCATTTTCTACACGGTCAAATATTGAAACTAGTGAAGAAAACGATTCTGGTGGAGACCCGGCATCACGGAGGGTGACAATATCAGAGCAATGGATGGATCATGATTTCAGTGTGGATGTGGTTGACTCATCTCCAAAGGGAGAGATGCCAGAGGTGACATCAAACGAGGCTGCCGATATTCAACCACATCATGGTAGAATGAATTCTGCAGCTGTTGCTGCTGCTCTCGAATACGATTGCGATGCGTCTGCAGCAATTGCATTGGCAAAAATTCGGCATCATAGGGCAGCGTCTGGGGCATCCTCATTGTCAAACACATCAGCGACTCCGTCAAGGAGTCCTCGCGCATCTCCCAAGAACCCAGAGTCTCCTTTCATGTCTACTATATTAGAGAAGCAACGAAAACCTGACGGATTGACGGAAATTATAACAGTTGTTGCAGAGGACAATGTTGCATCTGCAGGTGATGATGTGACTGAATTGCCCACTGCACTTGCATTGCATCCATCGATGTGCGATCCTATGGGGCAGCAAGGTATCTCACATCATTGGTGGAGCTATATGGCTGAAGCTGGGAGTGGTAAAATTGGAAAAGGTAGCAAGGCATTTGTTCTTCCAGATGTCAACATTCAATCCTCCGCATCAGGAGACATTGGAACTAGCAATCCATTGGATACAATCACTGTGAACGCAAGTTTATACACAGTTCTTGTCACAGACGAACCGATTGAAAAGCTGAGGCTGAAGAAACCATTCAGAAAGTCTCGGGAGTTTTGGCAGCTGCCAAAGAGGAAGAGTCAAATTGAAGCAGTTGATTCTGCCTTTGATTCTGTGGGAGGAAAAAGAAACGAAATGAATAATAACAGCAAAGATACCCATATCATGGCTATTGCGACAAATGATTTAGAGCAGGGAGAAGTGACCCGCAAACATTGTCACAAACCATCTCATGGAATGCTCAAGGATGAAAACAGGGACATAGTACCATCAAAGTCTGCTTCAGAAAGAGGTATGGGTATCACCTCTGGATGGTCTGCAACTATATCTAATTTAAAACAGTGGTGGAAGCACCGAGGACGATACAAAGAATGGAGAAGAGACGTAAGGTGGGCAATGTTCCATCGTAGAGCACGAGTGGCAACAAAAATGTTTACAGATTTGTTTGGGCAGGATTTTGATGGACTCATTCCGATATATCCCACCCAATCGGTAGATGCATTGATTACCAAATGGGATAAAGCATGTGCGAAACTTGAACGAGCGCAGTATGATTTGAGAATTTTGGTCGAAAAGGAGAATGCCAGGAGAGATGAGCTTGCTAGAGGTAATATGAGGTCTTCTTGTCTTCCTGCATCCAGTAAAGCAGATGCACGTCTAGAAAAATATTCCAAGAAAGTATCTGATCTGAAGAAGAAGATTACCGATCTGAATGCAGAGACTATTAAGCTTCAGGATGACATTGCAGAAGAACGAGAAGCAATCCTCTCTGACCTTCCTTCGACATGCTTCTTTGCCACCTTTAAGAGCCAGGAAGCTGCCGCAATCGCTGCGCAAGCAAATTTAAATCCAATCAAGCAGCGATTATTGAATGTTCAGCCTGCACCATCACCAGATGACGTTAATTGGCCGGCATTGACACGTAGCTGGTGGCAGAGACAATCTAGACCAATCCTGGTGCTTCCTTTGATTCTGTTCATTATGTTGCTGCCCATTGGTGCCTTTTCAGGAGCTTTTGCACAATTAACGATAGCAGTCTGTGGAAGTCCAGCTGAAGATGAGTCATCAAGTTCGTCGTGGTATTGTTCTGATGACCCTTGGGCAAATTTTTTCAGAAACCTAGTGACATCATTGGCACCAACATTGCTCTTGTCTCTCTACCACATGTGTATCCTTCCAGTATTGGTATATTATGCAGCTCAGGCAGAAGGCCAGCACTTTAGTCTCTCCAGCCTTGATAGACGTTGCTGCTCTCTGTTTTACTATTGGGATGTATTCAATGTGTTTCTGGGTGCCATGTTGGGAGGCTCTCTCATTGCAGATCTCCCCACATATATACAGCATCCATCAAGAATTTGGAATGCACTATCAGCAGCCATACCAGCTTCGTCCAACTTCTTCATCAATTACGTTGCTTACAGAGCATTTGTCATGGCATGGTTCCGTCTCTGGTATCCTCATATGGGAACAATGGTATCATTCTTGAAATGGATTAGGATTTTGCCGTGGGCGAAATCGCCGAGAGAAAAGGCATTGGAAGCACCAATTCGAAACTGTCGGTATGGAAGAGATATTGGTATCCCAGTTCTCATGAATTTTGTCATGGTGCTGGCCTATTGTGTGGTGTCTCCCCTCATCCTTCCATTTGGGTTGTTGTACTTTATCTTTCTCTGGGCTGTGTGGAGGTATCAAATGCTTTACGTATATCAACGACAGTATGAGTCTGGTGGCCAGTTCTGGCCTTTGGTCGCCCACAGAGTTGTTGGCTGTCTCTTCATTTGTGTGTTGTTCACATCTGTCGTGCTCATCCTCAAGGAAGCCTATACACAGGCAGCCCTGATGTTGGTATCTCTCCCACTCTATCTCCTCAGGTTTGACTTGTACATTAGCAGCAGGTATGATGCAGTTGTAGCACAAGTTCCACTGATGGCAGTGCACAAGGCTGGAAGGGTTGAGACCATTGATCCTGTCGTTTGGACTCCACCTCCACTCAGGGAGGGAGCTGAAGGATGGAATCCTCAATGGGGTATGTGTTGGACATTCTGGGGTGTTCCACGTTATACTGTATAGTAGTAGTATCACATAGTACCTAGAATATGTATGTAATGATGTAACCCACGAAGATTTCCCAAATTTGAGACCCCTTGCAAGGTGGTTTGAGGCCTCTTTTGTGATCCAAGCAAGTTGTTGGTTTCCACCTCCATCCTTGTCGGAACGATTCAAATTGCAAATCTGACTAATATATAGGTATATAGAATTGTAACAAAATAATGTCCATTCAAACCACCAGTACATGGTATTCCAGAGACTATAGAGCGAGAGGTGCACTTGGGTGTCATGTCATTCCATCCTCCATCATCCCCAGAGAACGAATACCCCAAGGTAAAATAATGTCAATGAGATCAATGGATCACCACACAGGGTGTGGTGACAGTAGCAAAAAGGTTGCTGCAGCTGCAGAGAGAAACAAAGAGGTCATTGTCCAGGTTGTTCAACCACTCCTCCAACCATCATCAAGACTATTAGAAATCGCTTCTGGAACTGGACAGCATGCATCTTCATTTGGAAGAGCACTGAAAGACTGCATCATTCAACCATCAGACATGGTGATTGATGATTTTGAGAGCATCAGGGCTTGGTCATCTGATCTTGACAATGTTTTGGACCCAATCTTGATTGATTGCACCCAAGACGCATGGAACATCAAAGATTCATCGTACAATGCTGTCATCTGTATAAACATGACGCACATTTCTCCCATGCAAGCTACACAGGGACTGTGCCGTGGAGCAGCACAGGCACTTGTTCCTGGAGGACTCTTGTTCATCTATGGACCATTCATGGTCAACGGAAAACCGACAACTGCAAGTAATAGTGCCTTTGATGCCTCATTGAGATCTAGAAATCCGGAATGGGGACTCAGAGATATGGATAGCCAGGTTGATCTGTGGTGTGTTGAGAATGGATTGGAACGACAACATGTCTATGAAATGCCTGCCAACAATTTCATGCTCGTATATTCCAAAATAATAAATTAAGATATTTAATACTGTTCTAGTAGAATATCTACGAGCATAATGCCTGGATCTGTCAGACCAATCCTCTTGGTGGTGATGGCATTGCTGTTGGCTGCTCAATCGACACCAGTCAATGGATTTGCCTGGCGATTGTTTGCTGGAAGGTACGATTAACTCACATGTACTGTTGTTCATACAACAGCCACGACCGTGTTATGATAATGAAGACGTGATCACATTCCACACGGTCTGACATTTGTGTGTTGTTTTTTGTTATATTCAGGGAGGAATGCGTCTCTGTCTACCTTCCTCAGAAGCACTGGGATTTCATAACTCACAAATATCCCTCACAGACGAATCAGGCTCACGTTGTCTTGGACTTGGCTTTCCTTGTGACCACCAAGCACGACGTGGAAGATGACAAAGCCAACATAGATTATGGTATATATGCACCTAATAATGCACTGTTGAAGAGTGAAAACGGGATGACGGAGGGAGAAGTTGATTTACGTGCTGGAGCAGAGGCACAGGGTCCTTGGAAGTTGTGTGTCAGAGTCTCTGGTGGGAAGCTTCTTCGTCCTTCAGTTATTGTTGACATTACGTACTTCTCGGTGTATTATGATGGAGATGATGGTCCATCGTTTGACTGGCAAGAGGAGGATTCATCCACAGCTGATGTGGATCATGGAAGTATGGCAACGCATGAGCAGATTAGTGATATTTCTCAAGGACTCGGCCGGCTGGATAGATATCTGGTGAACGTGACACACGAGCAGCGATTTTTGTATGCTAGAACTCTGAGACATCTGAAGACGGCCAAGTCAACACTATCTAGGACGAAATGGTATTACGGTGGATTATACGCTGCAATCTGTTTGGCCAGTTTTTCTCAGATTGTTGTGATTAGGTTGATGTTTAAAAAGTCTCCACGAGGTCTGATGATGTTATAATATATACACAGACATCTTGTAACGATGGATACATATTGTGATTGATAGAGTAGAAGAATCATTCTCTCATCCTCTATCCTATATAACGAACCAGTATATACTGGTATTTTATGCATCTATATTGCATGTCACAGCACTGTTCCGCTTTCTATTTAATCATAACTGGTTATATGTGAATCAGAAAGCTATACTATTCATCAGTACCCTGGAATATATACGAGGTATACGTACAAGTAACCTGGTTACTGGTGGCCAGGACGTCATAACAGGGGGTTTAGGAAACAAATTTTACACAATAAAACACCAGTAGAACGATGGAACATGCCAAAAAGATGTGTTATTTCAGAATATATCTAGTATATTTCGTTGCCATCACAGGAGTCTGCGGAGAGGTAGACACGTCTTTTGTGTTTCCTCTTGCTGGGGTGGACGTTTCGAGCAGCGATGCACCAGGGGCCACAGACCAGAATGGAAATCAATTTACTCTCGGTCCTCGGCATTATCTGGCCAAGATGAGTATTTTCCCTGGTACTACAGATGCTACTGCACAGTCAATTGAGTCTCAACAGGGTGATTTTATTTTAGATACAGGTAGTGGTGTTGCAGTCCTGTATGACATTACTACAGGAATTACTCAGGAATGTTCTGCAGCTTTCGAGGAGAAGAACGGGCTGAATTACACCAGTCCTGATCTCAAATCATCATTTACACTGGCAAAGAAGGATGCAAGTATATGCAAGAACTTTGTCTATTCGTTGAGCAACTCTCAAAACGGCACGTGCCCATTCAAGACTACGTATGCTGGGGGAGAGAGTATCGAAGGGTTTGTCATCAGTAATGCATACGTATATGCAGAAGGAAGTAAGCAAGTATTGGGAAATTCAGATACAATAAATACGTCTGGTCTGGCTGAAACTCTGACGACCTTGAATGATGGGGTGGCACCTTTGTACTCTCCGCTTTCGGTTGGCCGAATTGATAGCGCTTTGTCATGTGGCTTATACCCTGGTATTCTCGGAATGGATATGTCAGAATCTGCCTTTGCCCCTCAGCTTGTATCATCGGGCAAGATTGGTGGTGTTGTGTTTAGTATCTGCGTGTCCAGAGAAGGGATGTATGGAGATGGGCAGGAGGCTGGCTATATGGTCATGGGTCCAGGTGTTCCATCAGCACTAGAACAGAGCCTGAGCACATTCCCGTTGTATAATGGACAAACATTGCAACGTATCAAAACAACCAGTCAGCAGTTTCAAGAAGATATTCCGTCGCTGGATGTCCGTGGACTCGAAACACACTTCTTCCTGATTACAGACACTGTGGCCATTGGAGATCAAACATTTGAGGGGCCTTTAGATACTCTTGTTGACACTGGATACTCTGGAATCGCTTTTGAACCTGACATTATTGATTCTATGACTACACAAATTGCCGCAAATGCTGGAAAGGAGGGATACACAATCGGTGCTGATGGCTGTATTTTGGTGGGAGCTGTCTCAAATGAAGATGCCATGGCACTTGCCAACGATATTGCTCCGACCATCCAGTTGGCTTTCTCAGACACCGTCTCCTTCAATGTTGAAGGAACGGACTATATGAGCGTAAATCAGGTTGAATTAGGAAAGTATGAAATCTGCAGCACAGCATCTGTCTCACAGAGTAATGAGCCAGCCATTCTGGGAACAGCCTTTTTCATCAACAAGTTTGTTCAGTTTGATTGGGAAAATCAACAGATCAGGATTGCAGACGTGTCAAACTGTTCTGATACTTCAACCTTTATTGCTCAAACCACCGCATCAGAGTTGTCTGGCAACTATTCATTCCCATACACTGTGGAATCTCAAGCAATCCATCCAAGGGATAGAGTCCTCTCACTTGTTGTTGCTTTCATCTTGAGTCTGGCTCTCCTTATTTGATCATCATTCAGATAGACTACTTTTGATTCAATACTTTAGTTATACTATTCAAGACTAGAATACTCTATAGCCATGCAGTTGGGAAAATCGATATCTACACATGTCCAACATGTGGAACAGCGACGACGTGTGGCTAGGCCACGTTGCTCCTGCTCTGCGTCCGGAAATCAGTCTGAGCAGGATACTTCCAAGAAAGTTGACCTTATTTCTACGAGAAGGCAGATGATGATCTTTACAGGAGCGTGCTGTGGAATGTCTCTGGCTGGGCAACCTGCTCGAGCTGAGCAGAACGGAGCAGATGATCCTGGATGTAGGGAATGTGCAGGTACTGGAGTAGTAGCATGTGATATGTGTGGAGGTACTGGGAAATGGAGGGCTTTGAGTAGGAAAAGGGCAAAGGATACCTATGAATTCACAGAATGTCCTCAGTGTTATGGCCGTGGTATCAGGGTATGTGGTGTTTGTTTCGGTACGGGATTGAGAAATGTTAGAGGACTGTTGCGGCGCCCAGAAGCAACAGCTCTGGTACAAAAAATGCAGCATGGAGAATTGAGGCCTGGAGAAGCTGCAGATCTGCTGGCAAAAGCAAAGAAAGATATGGACATGAAAAGCAATGCATAGATTCTATGCATGATACAACGAATTTTTACGATGCATATACTATAACGTTATCAATTCATTCTCTCTCTTCATACGTAATATATTACCAATCGTCGTCATCACTTGGAGCGTAGTAGCCCTTCCAATGGTGGATACTATGACTTTCGTCAGCCATCTTTTCAGGCACATGTATGTCAGCATCTGACGTGTTCCCGTCCTCTGCACGGGAACGTGCATCTCCTTGGATTAACGAATTTATAGACTCAAGGGCACTTGATGCTGTTCTCTGGTCGTTGGCGAGTATGGCTGCTTCCCTCAGGACAAAATATGTAAACACATTGGGGCTGATTCCCCTGGCTTTCATTTCATCCATGCCCTCGTGGACGCCCTGAACCCCGTATATTCGTGCTTTTACCAAGATGAGAGCATTGTAAAATCGAGTGTCAATAGGAATGCCACTCTCCCTCGCTTGCCTGAGAAGAGCACGAGATAATTCTTCTTTGGGAGGTGAGCTCTGTGCACAACCTTCTATCAACGATATATAATCTTTTGATGAGATGGCCATATCAGATGTATCTATTATACCAAAACATGCATCAAGTCTCCCCAAGCGTGCCATGACCTGTAGCAGACTGCTATTCTCTTCATGTGACCGGGTCATTACTTTCTGCCCCCTCGAGTCCCTTGGCACATGTTGAGCAATCAATTCCATCATAGACTGTTCATTTGGTATACGAGGTATATCAATTCCCATGTCTTTCAGGCACGAATCAACATCCTCTCCCCTTCCTAGGGAACCAAAACATTCCAGCATGTACATCCAAAATGCATTTGTCTTTTGAATCCCCCTCTGAGACATCAAGTTTCCAATGTCTTCCAGCAGCGACATACTGATATCTTCTATATAATGAAAATGATTCTCTGGATGTCTTGTATGGTCCTGCTCATGCTGCTGACCATGGTCTTTGGCTTGATGACCATGCAAAGGAATATCCCTGTGTAATATCCTCCTCCAAAAATCCCTGCCAAGAGAATCAGATAAAGCCCTCATACAAAGATCAATGAGAGATATGCATAGATCTTTATCACTATTACGGTGTGCATCTATGTATTCAATAGATCTCCAGAAAACATGTGATACATTCTCTGCATCCCCAGAATTCCCACAGGCTGCCATCAATGTACCCCATGCATGACATGGTGATGCATTATATTCCTTTATGATGACATCCACAGCCTTCTCAGCCTCTACGATTTGGCCCTGGCATGCATACGATTGTATTAAAATTTCGATTGACGTCTGGTCCGGAGAAATACCCATGCGTTGCATTTCATCCAGGCCCTCCTTGATAGCCACAGATCCCTCTCTCCTCCGAAGGGACCTGCGCAACAGTGCATTATATGTAATTGTATCCGGCGTTAAACCTCTTGACGTCATCATTTTTACTACGTTACTCATCAAACGATCGTTTGAGCTTGCTACTGACGCATGAAGCAACGTGTTGCAAGCGACTCGTACATTTTCGACTGGAGATGCATGCCTATTGCTCTTTTCTCCTCTCTGCTGGCTATGTGCAGGGTGCCCAGGAGTAGATGGAATCTCTAACATCTCTGGAAGATGTTTATCAATCTCCTCTAACAAATGTTTGCACTGTTCCAATGCCTTGTCGAACTCGCCGCAGGCACACAGGGCCGAAACATAGGATGCTCCTACTGATGTCCTATCTGACTCTGAAAACTCATGACGGCACGACAGCCATTCAGCCCAGACCTGGTCACAAAGCTCTTTATTCACCCCATGAAGACGAATGCTCGCAGACCACGTGATTGCATCCGGTCTCATGGACGAACCCTTTTGCATCTTCTTCTTCAAAACATTCCATGCACGTACACCAATCTCACGCCGCAGGTATTCTCTCTCCCCCGCACATTCACTCATAAGGATATTATATCCTACTATATCTGATCTTTGTGATGATATTGATTTTAAGTATTTTAACGCGTCTGCATGTCGTCCAGCAGCACACATGGCTTTGACAACACTGCTATTCGCCACCCTACCGACAGGAATCTTTTGCTTCCACATGGACGACACGAGCCTTTCAGCATGTTCAGCATCCCCTTGTGATGCAAAAGCCTGTAGTGCAAAGTCGTAGACATCAGCTACCAACATTGGATTCGATGCAGCTATATCTGATAAAATTGGTAGATTCTTTGAGAAGAGCTCGACAGCCCTGTGTGGCTCGTGCTTTTGCAGCATATCCCTCATAGTACTATTCAAGGACTTCAGCTCCTGTGCATGACTTTGCACGTGCGTTGACGAATAGAAATAACGCCTCAAGGGAGAATCGCTGCCATTCGCTCTGGGCAAGGCATGTCTGGTACCACTCACCTGCAGCAGCAGAGTGAGTAATTTTCGCCTCCCTTCCATATCGCGTCCTTCTACGATCTATTCAGATACAAATTGTCCAGACGTGGTTCAATGTACATGATATGTTTGCATAATTCACCAAAGAAAATACAGAACAAGAGACAAGGCATGGAGTGCATGTCTTCCTTACTTTAATCCCACATCTCGTACGGCAACCATTGCCGTATAACAATTATATGGTTTACATACTACCATATGCCTCTGATAGAGGTGGAATTGTGTACATTATTGATGAGGTTTCGACACTGTTTTTTAGATAGATTTTTTCTATAAGTTTGGTTTCAACTGACAGAGATATCAATATGAGAGAGAATGTATATCAAAATACCTTCTATCAATCTATTATTAAACAATAATAATACACGTCGTATCCTACTCTGAGTATCAAGTAGGACAAGGTCCGACGCAGAGTGTCTCGGTGGTGACTAGAGAAGACATCATGGCGACAACAAAGACCGCCAGTACCCTCCCAACGAGCCACGGTCAGGGGCTTCGAACGTACTATCAAGGTAAAATAGAAGAATATGAGGTCCAGATACGTGAGAAACAAGTTGACCTTAGACGAATGGAAGCTCAACGGAATGAGTTGAATACCAAAGGTATGTGGGTAATTGACGTGTTCTCGCTCCATTCGGAATGACATTGACATTGTTACTTTATTTTCAGTGCGACTCTTGCGAGAGGAACTGCAGTTACTGCAAGAACCTGGGTCCTATGTTGGAGAGGTGATCAAACTGATGGGGAAACGCAAAGCCCTCGTCAAGGTGAATCCAGAAGGCAAATACGTGGTGGATATTGAATCTGATATAGATATAGGTTTGCTCAAGCCAGGAGCGCGTGTAGCATTGAGGAATGACTCGTACGCTCTGCACTATGTGCTTCCAACAAAGGTGGACCCTCTGGTGAGTCTGATGAAGGTTGAAAAGGTTCCTGATTCCACCTATGACATGGTTGGTGGATTGGATCAGCAGATTAAAGAAATTAAGGAAGTCATAGAGTTACCATTGAAGCATCCAGAGCTGTTTGATTCCTTGGGAATTGCTCAACCCAAGGGCGTGCTGTTGTATGGTCCTCCAGGAACAGGAAAGACGCTGCTGGCAAGAGCAGTGGCACATCACACCGAGTGTACCTTTATTCGCGTTTCTGGTGGAGAATTAGTGCAAAAATATATCGGAGAAGGTTCCAGAATGGTTCGTGAGCTATTCGTCATGGCCCGTGAGCATGCCCCATCAATCATCTTTATGGATGAGGTGGATTCTATTGGTTCTGCTCGTACAGAGGGTGGATCGTCGGGTGGAGATTCTGAGGTTCAGCGTACGATGCTTGAACTTTTGAATCAGCTTGATGGATTCGAGGCTACGAATAAAATTAAAGTGTTGATGGCAACCAATCGTATTGATATTCTTGATGCTGCATTACTTCGACCCGGGCGAATAGATAGAAAGATTGAATTCCCCAATCCAAACGAAGACTCTCGCTTAGATATTCTCAAAATTCACTCGAGGAAAATGAATCTGATGAGGGGTATCAATCTCAAGAAGATTGCAGATCAGATGAATGGATGCAGTGGGGCTGAATTGAAGGCATGCTGCACAGAAGCTGGTATGTTTGCCCTGAGAGAACGCAGAATTCATGTGACACAGGAAGACTTTGAGATGGCAGTTGCCAAGGTCATGAAGAAGGATACAGATAAGAACATGAGTCTGAAGAAACTTTGGAAGTAGTCGTACACTGTTTGTTGTTGTAACAAGATTTTCAACCTTGAAGACTCTCATCATCATGCAAAAGATGCTGCATCTTGTAGATAATTATCAGTTCGTGATATCTTCACAAAATATTAATAGAAAACATGGTGGATATATCTTTAGAAGATCCCAGGATCCACCGAGTGGGGTTTGCACGGCTTGTCGGTTCCCCTGGAATTGATCACGTTGTCAATACATACGACATTCTGCTGGGAAGGCGGAACAAAAATAAGCCAATAGATGTATCATTAGGAGAGACGATGAGTGTCTCAAGGCAACACGCACGAATATACTATGATTTTTCAAAACAAGGTTTTTACCTAGTTGTCATGGGAAAGAATGGAGTGTCTGTCAATGGCAAGACAGTGTCTCCTGGAGATGCGCCGGTATTATTGGAGAGTAAATCTCTGTTAGAAATAGGAAATGAAGTCTCGTTCCATTTTCTACTGCCCAAAAGTCTGGGCAAGGTGTTTAAGAAAAAGGTGGATGCACGCTCTTCCAAGAGAAAGATTGAAGAGGACACTGAACAGGAGGCCAAACGACAAAAGGCCGAAGATGGCTCAAATAAGAGTATGGCAAATGCTTTATTAAATGCCATCAAGGGAGGCCTAGCTCCATCATAATAAACGCAAATATGTACATGTGTAAAATCATCAGCCATCAACCGTCATTGGTTGTTGCTCATCTGCAGCAGCCTGATTTCCTTCCCAATCGATTGGAAATTTCGTTACTCTCGGCTTATCTGCAAGAATATTCCTCATTAATTTATCTATTTGAGGATTCGCAGGAGGATCCTCTCTCATGGCCTCATCCTCATATTCATTATTCACATAGTACCCAACCCTCAAAAACTCTTGATTTCTGTACGAGCACGTCAACAGGATGATCGTGACTCCAACGATATCCTGGGATGGTAGCACAGAGAAATTCGGCGGATCCGCTTGAAAGACAAATTTATACTGACCTGGAGCCACTGGCCCAACAAACACAGAGTCTAACACCTGGTCATACTTTTCACTCTCTGCTGACCCCACATACGTCAACTTCCATTCCAAATCTACACATACATCCAAAGTATTTCCATGAGCACGTATACTCTCAAGTAACATCAACAGACGCACGCACCATCCGACAAGTCATAGAGACAGTCATATTGAATTTCAAACTGCAGAGGATTGGTCACTTTGCTTGGATTATCCAGCACGTTTACGCTCGTCACATTAATAGCAGTCATGATGATGATGATGATTCTATATCCTAAATTCTATCCTATTCTTTCAAAAAGGGTCGCCTTGGTTGGTTGGTTGTTTGTTTGACGATGATGGAAATTCGAACCGACACTTGACACGTTTCTATTCGATTACAACATACTCACGTCGAGTCCTATACTAAATAATAATTCTATTGTATTTAATATGAATGTAGAGCATCGTCGATATAGCCTTGATGTGTTTCTGACAGACAGACAGTCTGTTTCAACAACAACAACAACGACAAGACCAATTTAAATTGGTTGTTGTTGGTTCTTGTTGATGCATGGTCGATGATGTCGATGCATCGTAGATGCATGCATCCTATCAACCTATCTTACTGATGGATGGATGGATGAATGGATGCATTCCTATGAATCCTCTCAGCAGTAGCATGATGATGATGATGATGATGATGGTGATGAGTGCCACAGATAGTTGGTTTCATCCATCCATCCATCCACCATGGCATGGGGGGTTTATGACAGACTATCATCATGTAGTCATGTCCTTTGATACATACATGTATACTTTTAGAGCCTCATTCTCTTTCCATGAGACTGTCGCAGCTCTCTACTAGACGAGGTGACTCTAAAATATGCCTCACATACATCTTCCTTGCTCAGAGCTCCCAGGTTCCCCCGGGCATCTGCAATCCTACGGGATTCTTCTATCAATTCCCCCACAAATACTTTAGCTACACCAGACATGGCTATCACAATTTTATCCGTGCTCTTTGGCTGACCACCCCCAACGACCATTTGCACAAGCCTCCTCATAGGCTCTTTCAGTGACGATCTACGGAAACATTCATATCTATCCATTTGATTTTCCGTCAACAACGACATCACTTTTGCATTGTATATCTTTCTCTGCTCAATATTCAGATCATCCACGATGATCGTTCCATCGACTGGATCACGTGGGAATGTTGTGTACATGTCATCAAACTGCTGCAAATAATCCACCATGCCTCCTCCATCTTCTTCGTGACCCTTGTCTTGTCGATGACGTTTCACTTCATTTTCAATGTCCTCCGTTTTCGAAACTGACACAGGCCTTTCCTCAGTCACCTGCTTTTGTTCCCCATCAAGCATTGTTTCCAGCAAATCCTCCAGCATATCATCATCATTTGTATCCTTTCCTTGAGCATCATGACGGTGATGATACGTTTGCTCTTCCTGAGCTTCTTCTTCTTCTTCTTCTTGTTGATATTCATCTTCTTCTTGGTCTTCTTCTTCTTCTTGATCTTCTTCAATCTCCTCCTCTTCCTCCTCGCCAAACTGCTCCTGGTAGTCTTCTTCCTCTAGTTCAATATCTTCTTCAATGTCTTCCTCTTCTTCCTCCTCCTCCAGGTGGTATAATGATGGCATATCATCCTCTTGATCACTCATCGTGAATTCTATGTAAAATAAACCTCTGCAGACGTCCGTCTAGTAGATGAGACTATTCTTTCCAACACCAAGAACCCTGTATGCATGCATCTACGAACCAATCTACATCAATCAGTAGTAGTATTATGTCATGTAAAGTGTAATTAATGAGTATATGGCTACGTATCATCACTCCTGTTGATTTATTACCACAGTAGTAATTGGATCTCCCTCAGCTGCAGCTGGTACGGTCTCGTTCATCCAAATTTGGCGCTTTCAAGCGTCCCTAGAGAGAAGATACGTACTGTCAGCGATACTACTATACATACAATATTATTATGATTATAATTGATATATGTAGTGTTATATATATATCATAAATATCATAGCGTTGTGTTCTATGAAGGAATCCTGGAGACTTTTATTTCAAATTAAAATTCAATAGTGGTAGTTCGGTTGTACTCTCTTTTCTCACTGAGATATACTTTTATGGTGATGATATACTAGCAGTGCTGATGAGCAGCGTTTCGTCGTAGGATACGTACGTACGTACTACTCTGTAGAGTCAGACATGAGTGGAATCTGGGATCAGGTATGGTGTATATATCTATCATGCAGTATGGTGATGGTGCTGGATCATATCATTGAGATGAATGTGTGGACTGCGTATGTAGTTGATGGATGCCATCACCCGGCCTCCGAGGGATGATGAATACACAGAGAGAGACCTTGTGGGTGGTTCTCGGGCTACATTTGCATTATCTCATCAGGGCATGCCGAAGCAGAAATATTATAGAGAAGACATGATTCTAGAGAATAAAAAAGGGCAACCATTGTCGTGTAGTCATTATAGACCATGTGTGATTCATGCTGCTGATGGGGCAGTGCCGTGTGTGGTGTACTGCCATGCAAATAGTGGGAGCAAAAGGGATGCAGAGGAGATTATCTATTCTCTGCTTCCGTATAATATATCTGTGTTTTCGATGGATTTTTCTGGATCTGGAAAGAGTGGAGGGGCGTGGGTAACTCTGGGAGCGAATGAAGTGGAGGATTTAGAAGTGGCGGTGGAGTACTTGAGACAGAGCCATCATGTGTCCACCATTGGGTTGTGGGGACGGTCCATGGGGGCCGTGACTGCGCTGATGTATTCTTGTAGAGATCCTTGTATTGCTGGAGTTGTTGCGGATAGTCCTTTTTCGAATCTTGTTCAACTGATGGTGGAGCTTGCAACGAATAAAGAGCAGGGTATGGCCATACCAAAACCTGTGGTCAAAGTCTTGCTGTCTTTTATGAGGCGGTCTATTCGAAAGCGAGCAGGTTTTCGTATAGATGATGTATCACCGATAGATATGATGCCGGGAACGTATGTTCCCACGTTATTTGGTCATGGGAAAGATGATGCATTTATCCCTCTGCATCACAGTGAGAAACTGTTTGTGGCCCATGGCTCTGATGCGAAGAATTTTGTGGCATTTGAGGGGAATCATAATAGCATGAGACCTTCCTATTGGTATGATAACGGTATGACATTCTTGGTCAGTGTATTACATGGTGGTGCACATGTGGTGCACCCACATTCTCCTGTTGCTTCTGCTCTGATGATGCAACATGCTACACAACAGGATGGTGACACCCAGAGTAGTAGTTCTGAAGATAGTGATGATGATATAGTGCAACGGGTTTTAGAGGCATCCCTAGCAGAGGAGGCTGCGAAACGGCAGCGTGAGAAGGATGAAGAGCAAGAGCAGCTTGAACAAGCTTTGATGGCATCGTTGCAAGAATGTATGCTCAATAACCCAGAGCAGGGATCATCCTCCTAGTAGCCCATTGTTGTTGTTATTCTAATAACTACTAGTAATAGTATTGCAACCTTGATGATGGTCGTGTTGTTGTTGATAGAGTTTGTGTACACGTCACTGACGCACGTACGTGCCACGTGGTAAAACATGCATGGTATCATATATATGATGCTGACGATCCTTCTTTCAGGAGATACTTGTAAAGCCAAAGAATGGATCTTTGCTTTGTAATAGAATTTTGTATGTACATACTTCTATACAAAAGTATCTCTTTTAATAAAGAATGGAAGAACGTCGAGGCAGTGTACCAGAGAGGTACCGGCGGACGTGGTTGATTTGGAAAACTGCAAGACCACGAGATCTTGTATGAATTCATTCTAATACATCGTGACCTTTATATTTATCTATCTATCTATCTAGATATATAAAACTACTAGTATGTGGGTGATCTCAGGACGAGTTGTTGCTTTTTTGGTATGGCTTTGTTGGTTTCCTATCGGCAGAGTAGCTGGTCAGGAAGTTACATCACAGACACCTGCATCAATGGGTCTTGGGTTTGGGCTGGTGCATCCTGATAATAACATATTCACATGGCTCGAGTATCTTGGTCCGAACTTTGTCAGAGTCTTCTTCCACCCATTTGTGTCTTCGAGTGAACCTGAGAAGAATACACAGAATTGGAGACAATTTGTGAGCAATTCTTGGAGGAATGGAGAGTATGGAAATCAGTTTGGAGTCTCTTTCGCCGGAGAAGATGTGATCGATATTGTTTCATTTAGAAACGCAGTCAATGATTTTCGTGCTAGGGTACAGAATGGACCTATAGGAATTGCAGAGTTTTTGGAAAACAATCACAAAGAGGTCAACTGGAATGAGTTGATGCGCCGTATGGCAGAATCTGCAGATGGTATCACTCTTATGCAGCAGGGTATTCCTGAAGATTACGTGAAAAAATTACAGAATGGAGATGTAGGTATAATGGCTGTGTGGGATTGGGACTGCACTGAGCTAGAATACCTTGGTACAGATCCAGCACAACCAGAATACTATAGAGAGAGGTTTGAAGACTATCGAGTCATGTATATTGGAGGTGCTTGGATGGCAGAGCATGGTATCACAGATATTGAGTTGTATAATGAACCTGATAAAGATTCATGTTTAGATCGGACTCGATGGAATAGTTCCTATAAAATCAAATCTCAGGCGCTCCAGGATGCCTTTGCAGACTATTCCATAAAGTCTGGCAAGGCAATCAAACCGTACATAATAGCACCTGCAACTGCTGCATCTTTCCCTACAAACTTTGCTGGAGATATGATTAAAGATATACATATGCCATTTTTAGCAGATGAACCAGATGAGGACTGGAGAGTACTGGATGCGTATTCATTTCATGCATATGGATCATTGCCAAAAGGCTGCACAACACTTTCACCAACCTGTTCACCTACCAGTGGGCATAAATTACGAGCAAAGTTTGATGTTGCAAGGGATAGCTTGGACGTTAGGGGGTACAATGATATGGATATACATATTTCAGAGTTCAACTGCTATACCTTTAGAACTGCAGAGCAACTGACAGGAATGCATGTGATGGATGAACCATCCACTAGCGCGTGTGTAGCCGCACAGATTGGATCTTTATATGTGAGAAGAAAGATTACAAAGTCAATAAGTTTGCATAAATTATCTCAGAATAGGGTGACGAGTGTGTCCAGCAAGGTTGGGAAGAATGGCATCTTGTATGGAGACACTATCAACCCACCATTTTATGCTTCAGGTTCTTCAAAATCAGCAGAAGCCTATCGAATGATTCTAAAACAATCTCTCACTGGATCAGGAGCTAATAAAAGAGGAGAAAAAAATGTTTTCAAGGTGTATTCGAGGACGCATTCATTCACATCAGTCAATGACATTGTCCTCGCATGGGCTTTGAAGAGTGACAGGTCAGTATCAATCTTTTTAGTGAATCAGGGCTGGTTGAATGAAAAGGTAGAGGTTGATATATCACCGTATGGAACAAAGACAAACTCTATGATCATCGTCTCATCTGTGGGGAATAATGAGGAGACGACCTCAACTCTTCACGGGGAGGTGTCAGGAACCATCCCTGTGGGCACGAGTGCATTGATAACATTTAATGTACCTCCAAATACGGTGCAAGAAGCTCAAATTCCACTTGTTCCAAGTAGAGTGGAGACATTTCAAGCTGAAGCAGCTGTTGTATTGAACCCGTCTTCAAAAGCCACTCAAGGACAAGGGTTTCGGATTTCCTCAGACACCAGTGCCGAGCCCTCAGTCATGGTGATAAAAGTAGATGATTATCCTCAACAGAGCGATGTTATATATACAATCTTGCAGCTCCACGTGACGAAAGAAAGTACCAATACGAGGCCAGAGATTGTGACCGTGTTTGGGTACAAGAATTTTGATTGGAAGGAGAGCGACCTTTCCTGGTCCAACTTTGGCATGCTCAGGGAATATACAACCCCGCTGAATTCTGTCAAGGACAATATCATCGACTGGAATGATGACAACCTTGTTCTTGTGGGTCATGTGACTATACCTCCATCTTCATTCATCAAGCAAGAAGGCCTATTTGTTCGTGTGGATATAACTTCGTTTGTGGAGTCTGGAATGCGAACATTTGCCTTTGCCAGGATGGTTCGATATGACCAGACTGGCACTGGAGACTCTACATTGCCACGGGATACACCCCAAGGCATGTATTACATATCATCATTGAAAGATGCCAACGAATCTTTTAGACCACTCGTAATGAGAAGCATAGAGACGAGGAATGAGCCAAGTCTGCCATTTGATCCAATACCACCACCCCAGGAAAGTCCATCGCCTCCTTCACCACCATCACCGCTGGTTTGTTCATACAAAGGAAATTATATGATACAGGCACGCACTTGCGATAGACGATACGTAACACACTCGGTTATATCAGGAAATAGGAAAGTGTCGCTAAAATCCTGGAGGCAAGCAAAGAACCCAAGGAGAACCTGGAAGATCAAATCTGAGACAAAGCAAGGACAGCCAACCACACTCTTTGCAAGTGGAAGAAGAACAAAGTACTCGTACTTGGCAGGCACGACAACACCCAGCCTCAAACAGAAGAATGAACGTATCAGATTCTATCCTGTTCAGTCAAATGACTGCTCCATTGTGCAGCTGGTCTCCCACAACAGGGCTGTCAAAGGCAAAAGTGCATACATGGGCACTTCCGATTGCTCGCGGTTACGATGGTCCTACAGTAAAGTGGCAGATGGTAATATAAGATATCAATTCCGTCTTAAACCATTGTAAATACATACAAATTGATATGATAGAATGATTGACGAGAGAGATGATGCACGAATTCGTGTGAAAAAGAAGAGGAAGAAGAAGACAAGAAGAGACAAACCTGCCCTTACTAGAAAGGTGCAAGGACGCGGTCCCAGCGGGGCATTGTCTCCATGCCTCGATTGTATATCTTGGTTAGAAGATTATCATGTTGTGATGACACATCTGGGGACCTATGGTAACCTGCAGGAAAGGGTACGTCGTCACGGAGGCTTGCTCAGAATAAAGAACTTTTTGCCACCTGGGATTGCCTCATTCTGTTACGAAACCCTACGGTCCATCCCTGATAGAGTATGGGTGCAGACTGCAGCAGAAGAAGATGTACTTCAGAATAATATTAATCACTGCTTCTACTCGTGCAAGACTGGAACACCTCATTTGGATTTGATCTTGCGTCTATTTGGTGTCATTGTTCCAGATAGCCTCTCTGTATTTAGTGCTGCCAAGTATGTTGGAGACCATGGTCATTGTATTGAAAGACATGACGATAGAGCATATGTTCCTGTAAAGATGGAAGATACAGGCACGGTTGTGCAATGCTGTAGAAAGATGGCACTTGTGTATTACCTGGGCAATGGCTCTGAAGAGCCATGGGATGGGAAGACCATGGGTGGGATGTTTGTAGATTGCGAGGATACCTCGTCTCCTGAAGGTAAACGGGAGTATGCACCTTCATTCAACACTTTGGTTGCATTCGAGATCCCCAGATATCACATAGTGACTCCTGTGCTTCCTCCCTACGCACGATATTCAGTCTTTGGTTGGACATTGGAACCAGGAACGTCCCTCTATTCAATAGGCGATGGATGACACGTTCGCATATCATACGTAATATTCAAATATTTTAATAGAGTCACATGCTACGGTCTAGTAATTATCTGCAAGATCCAGGGTATAGACGTGGATTTTGAAAGATTTGAATAATTTTCCCCGTCTCCCACAATGTATGAGGATTCTTTCCTCATCGCTCCCACTACACTATATAAGTGATATATAAAAAGCACTAGGAATGGAAGAATCTGCTCGTGATATCGTAGAGAGTGCTCTAGGCTCTTCTGTTGGGGGGGCAGCAACCAACGAACGAGTTGCAGAAGCACTCTCTCGACTGGACCATTCGCGCACCTCGATGCTTCGACGGCTATTACAAGACACTGTCGATGCAATACGATCTGGTGACATGGATGCACAGTTGTCCTGTAGTACCGCGTTGGCAGGGTTGTTATCTAAACAGCTCGTGTCTGGTCAGGAAACTGGATTGTACAATGTCTGTCGGGTGGCGTGGGACCATGCTCATGTTGGTACAATGCTACAGGAGAGTCAGAAGGAGCTCGACCGATTGACTCTGCTGCAGGCATGGGATGCCAATATGAAGGAGATTATTCAAGGGTTGGAACAAGCAGAGAGGGGTACGGGAGATGGATACAGGACTCTGGTGAAGAACGTCGAGAGTATCCAAAGGATGGTGCTTGTAGATGATGAATCAAAGCGCAAAAAGTTGGAAGAAATCGAAGAGAGGGTGAGGTCAGCGGTGAAGACAGGGCTTGTCGGGAGGATTGTATTTCAAGGGGGAATGCCTGTTGAAAAGGATGGGGAGGGTGAAACTCTTGGGGTATTGTGGGAATGCTGCTCTGTGCTTGGTATCCTAGACGATACTGCAAACCTCGTGTCTGATGTACTGTATGAGTCTTCTATACTCGGAGTGCTGAAGAAGGTGGGAGTGTCTCGGTCTCACCCCGTGGGATATAGGGAAAAGGTGTTGTACAAGGTTTTAAAGGGTGTTGCAGATACTGTTGCTGGAGGAGATGGAACTGTGATTGAGGCAATAGGACGGTACCTTTGGAGTCTGATAGCGAAACAGTATATTCATATGATGGATACAGGCGATATTGGTATCAAACAGATGATGTTTGCGAAGAAACTTGAAGCAAAGGCATCTATATTGGGTTTCCTCCCAAAGGGAGAAAAGGGTCCTGTTGCCTTGGCCATGGCAGAGTATGTCAAGGAAGAGATGGTGAAGAGACGGGCGGCGATAGTTACTCGTGCTCGTGATGCTCTTGTGATACCATTACAGGAGCAAAAAGTGGTGTCATTTGAGCAGAATGAATCAATTGTATTATGGAGTAGCCATGATGTGGCCACAGATGTGGTGCAGCGTGTGACAAGAGATGCAATGCAGGGGGAGTGTCCTGGGATGAGTGAGGATGTTCTCGAGGAATTGGAGATGTTTGATACGCCTCTAGGAGTGTTTGAGTCGATGTTTTCAGTTTTAGAGTCGTATAAAAAGACGGTTGAATATATGGTCGAAGAGTTGGAAAAAACAAGCGAGCTCTCTGATGGGCAATATGTGTACTTTGCTAATAGCATGATGGAGGATGTGGCATCTCTCATTATTTCTTTGGTTCGTTTCGACATGCAAAATCAGCCTCTTGTCGCATATCATGCAGCACTCGTGTATATGTCATGTTTGTATGTATCTCGATGCTGTAGCATTCTTGCATTCACGGGGAGAATGTCTATCCAGGTCTCAGGGCATGTTGCAGGGGAGAAGGTCAGAAGGCTGGGTGAGGAGGTTTTCACCTCTATACTTTTGTCCCATACATCTGATATTGAAGATGATGTGTTCAATCTTTGCTCCTGGAGACAACAAGAAGATGTCCAGGATATTATTAGAATGAAGAAATCTGTTCAAAAGATTCGGCATGCCTTTCGGCGCGTGGGGTCAAGTCTTTCTGGTGAAGATATTCCAGATTGGCTCTTCATCAAAATCATATCAATACTCTTAGAGACTACATTGAAGCCCATATTAGGATCTATTTTCGAACTTGGAGATATTAGTGAAGACTTGTCTGAAAATATCCCACGGGTTTTGGAGGATCTTGTGCCGGGCACTGACAGTCCTGAGCAGGACCATGGTCTCTTAGAATGTGCAATGGTTGGCAAGTTTGGAACTAGAGATGGTCACCATGACACGTTTGAGGTTCTCTCGGGACAGGTACCGACAGTGAAAAAGTTGTCAGAAGTGTGTCACATCATGCATTTGACATCTCGAGATATTGTTGATCAATGGAATCAGGGTACTGTATCATCATTTTCCCGAGATGAATTGATCATGCTGATACAGGCTTTGTTTGAAGATACGCCTCAGGTGAGGTCTAGTCTTGCCATGTTACGAGAATAGTTCGTTTATATGTAAGAACCCAATTCAAACTGCTCAAACCAAAAAGAAGTGACAAGAAAAAACCTATCGAAAGTAGTTTGAGCAAAGTTATCGTCAGTTCAACAATACAATATTCTGCAAAGTATTTTAATTAACATTACTGCATCTAATCTACAAGTATGCAAGAGAATTGACATCCATTCATGGCGTCTTCCACTCTGTTGACAGTCGGTTGTTGTTGACGGTTGTTGATATTTTTGTAACGTTGTCTCATATACATACAGTGGGGACCATCCCTGCACGTTGTTGATATACTATATTATTATCATGGTGGTTATGGTTCGTGATACGACAAAGGATGAGGTGGAACGTGATCGAGTATTGTCCCCAGGAAAGGCAAGCCAGAACGAGGCTCCTTGGGACAATGAACGGACTGGGGAAACTGAAGGGTGTTCCACCCGCCGTGAAGGATACTCTGGTACAACTTTGCATTATTATGTACCGGAGACATCGCAGAAGGACGACTCGAGCTATTGGACAGCAGTGAGCAAGAGGGTGCCAGAGGAGGAGGAGACAAATCAGGAGCAAGAGGAAGTGTCTCTTGCAATGGAGAGCTCATCTCATGCAAGTAGTGGAGAAAGAGAGAAACAATTGGCTAAAAAGGAGAGAGAAGCAAGAGAGGTGGAAGATGTGATTCGTAGGCATACGATTCGCAAGTTTCAGGAAGAAATGGCAGGGGAGCCAGACAGGAATGGAGTAGCTATGCGTAAGAAGAGTGATAGGTCTTCCATGTACGTCACCCCGAAAAAGGGAAAGAACAAAAAGAAAAATAGATCAAAGAAGAAAGGATTTGGCATTTTTGGGAACCTGTTCTCGTCACAACAGGCATCTCCAGAAGAACAGAAGATGGAACGGTTGAGGCCTCCAATTCTTGTTGTTGATGATTTGGCTGATGATCAGGAAAAAGACGAGAAGAAAAGCGACGGGAATGGATGCATCTCCCCTCTGATGGTGACAAGTCCTGGATTATCTTGTGGTGGATTACTTGATGAGGCATTTGCATCGGCCATGCGTGGTGCAGAAGATGATTATACTGATGATAAAGGACAAGATGATCCCCCTGATGTGGAAGATGAAGATTTGTACAAGGCATTATCACCAAGTTCCTTGCTTGCGTCTCCTCGTGTGGTTAGAAAATTTTCCAATGCTAGAAGACCACTCCACGTAGTACAGAATACACAACCTGCCGAGCCTCCTGCGAATGTTGATTCCAACAAGAATCGTGATGTATCGCAAGAGGCTCCTAACACGATTCACGTGAAAACATATCAACTGCACGAGATTCTTGAGAAAGAAAATGAGAAAGATCCAATGGTACCTTTGCATATACACGAACAGGAAATGAAGAAGCTTCGGATGATGATTGAAAATATTGAAGCACAGCATATGCTTAGAATGCAAGAGGTGGAAGATCAGCGTCGAAAAAGTGATGAGGGTCATATCACTACTGCATTGCACAAGGAGGAAATTGACAAGATTCGGGCTCAGAATATGGAATTCATTAGAGCGCTTGAATCTGAACACGCTTCAAAAGTAAAAGAGCTTGAAAGGATGGTTGAAAGTGGCTCTATCCAACATTCTGCAACTGATGACTTGAAGCAGAAATGCATGGCATTGGAGGAAGAGAAAAAGACTCTATCGCGACAACTTGAAGATGCCACAAGAATAAAACATAACATCTCAAAAGGAGAGTTGGAAACGGTGAAATCGCGGTGTAATGAATTGGAGAGGGAAAAGCAAGGGTTGCAACAGGAGGTGGAGGATCTCAATAGGAAGAGTGTTGCATTGGAGCATGCATCTGCAGAGGCTAGACAGCAACTTATGGCATTACATGAGACAAACGAATGTCTTCAGAGGCAAGTAGATGACGTACAGCGGCAGAAATCTATGATTGAGGAAACGTCGCTTGCACTTGCCAATCAGGTTGCATCATTACAGTCCCGTTTGCACACTGCTGAGAAGTTGGCCCAAGATGCTCAGCAGCAACTTCGGATTCAAGACGCGACAATGAAGACAAGGATATCAACCATGGAAAGCTTAAACAGTGACATTCAACGATTAACCAGAGATAACACGAGGCTAGTCGGAGACAAATCTGCCATGGAAGAACACATGAGACGTCTAACAAGCATTCTTCACACCGTGATGGCTCGCAATGTAAACGTACCCAATAATGACATTATGCTGCAAGTACCAGCACCCATTGAAAATATGTCAGATATAGCAATACGTGAAATGGTACCAAATACGAGTGATGGGAAGATAGTGAACCAGACAGAAGTATTATTGATGCCAAACAAAACTAGTGACCAGCAAAAACAGGACATGACAAAGACAGAAGCAAAGATTGCGAGAGCACAATCTATAGAAGCAATGACTGCTGAAGAAGCGAAAGTGTATAAAAAGAAAATGAAGGAAGAGCTTGATAAGCAGCTACTCCAATTGAATCTTGAGCGAGAGAAATTGGAATTGGAATTGTCACAAATGCCCCAGAATTCAAGAGGTAAGACTGTTGCCCAAAGACACAGGAGGAAGCAGGTTGAATATACATTGGAGGAGCTGACCAAAGATATTGGAAGCATCAAGAGAGAATTGCGTGCCTTACAGAGGTAAATAATATATTGTTGTAACACTGATTCATGGTTTCCACGTCACATGAGAAGCTGCTCTAGATCATGTGCAACGTCATGCAGACATCTCATGTGCAATCACATCTTCTGAATCAGAATACACCGGGTCTGGAAAATCTACATAGACACGCTCTTTTTCTAAAAGTGTGAATATGTTTTCCACCATATCCCTATTTAATGTGTACAGAGGAGACTTTTTACCCAGCCGATAGTGCAGACCCATTAGGAATGCCACCTTCTGTTCTGGGCCGAGAAGATTTGATTGATACTGCCAGAATGCCTCCAGTAACTCTCTTTGAAACGTTTCGAGCCCTTGTTTAAATCTTGAAGAGTCGTCCATCAAAATAAGACCATGCAATATGAAAGATATGTGCAAAACCTTGTCACGAGCTGCAGACAACTGCTTCACCATCATTGAGATATGCTCCAATCCTTGCAATACCACATCTGTTGCTCGATCTGGCACACAATCACATCGAACAAGTATATCTATAGTTCTAATATCACTTCCTTTACATTCCTTCAGACTTTGCAGAAAGAGAGCGACTGAAACCATCCAAGCTCCAAAATCTCCAACCGAAGACATATCCCCCTCAAGAGGAAAGCACATGTGCGATGGCGTATCATGCGTTAACAGGAGCCAGGACAGAGAGGCAATCTCTGCACTATTTGAAATGTCGAGAAAGGAATCCATCTGCATCCGCTGAGTCAGGCGCTCATAACATTGCCTCATCCCCTGTGCTAAATTCATGGGTCGAAATACATCCAAGCACCTTCTATACACCATCCCATCCCCATACATCATCAAACTCTGCGTCTTGACAATAGTTTGGAATGCAAGAAAATCTGCAGTATCAAGTATCGGATCCCTACCATCCGCTACCCCAGCCTCAGTTCCCAAAAATGCATCAATGGACTCGTGAGTACGTGCAACTACTGGTGCTCTCTCAAGTCCAGCCCGCTGACGCCCTCTCCTGTTGTCTCGCCTCCGAGAATGGTGACGATCACCTCTTCCTCGAGATCGTCTCCCTCGTTCTTCTCCTCCCCTTCCTCGCCGTCGAGCGTGATTGGTAGAGGGTCGCTCGCCACCATACCTCCCAAAGGTGGTAACTCGTCCCTCCAACACGGCTTCAACATATTCCAGGTCCTGTCGTTCAGATCCAATGATGTGTTCATCTGTTGTTGAAGAATCCATTTTAATTCTTAATCAGTCGTGACAACATCACATCCCGGACAGAAACACTGGCATTAATCCACAATGTATGCAACGCATGGCCCTGTCATGCGTTTCACAAGAATTGGGCACTGTCTGCTTGAGAACCTCGTTGTATTATCATTACATTATAATAATATGAGATGCAAAATATAATTAGTATGTAAGTTCTCCTCTCTTTTTGGCTACCGCCAAATTTGACACGTTTTAAAACTTGGTCCACCCTAGGACTAGTCGACAGTTCAACATGTTGAGACTTGAAACATGCAAGTTTGGGCTAGGAAAGTGTTTGTTGTTGATGGATCACATGGATGAAATATCTGTCTCTGTGTGTGATTACAGAGCGAATTTTCTTCCCATGCAGTAGAAATGTATTGCCATGTAAGGAGTGTAGGTTGTCAAATTTGACGAAAGCTCAGCATCACTGTATATATACGGTGAGATATAAAAGGGCGTGATGATAATGCATACATCATTTATAGTAGGGTAGGGATTGCAATATATCTACTGTATTGGTTTTTTCACATGGGTTGAATTTTTGAAATTCAGTTGACTCCCAAGTACGTGCAGTCAAAGGCTCGGATATCCTCTGCGCGGATAGGCCGGGTCCGCGGCGCAGAAATTTCCGATACCGACATGCACGCAGATACAATGTTTGGCTACGCGCGTACTCTTTTGTTCTCTTTATAATTTCTTTTTTGGAATTTACGACACATGTCGTCTTCATAAGGACATTCAGACGTGATGATACTGGCTGGCTTCTTTCAAAGCTTCCATTGGCAGTTGCCATGGTAGCTACACAAATGGGCATCTTGCGTTGACGATATATTTGCTGAACGGTCTCTTCCGGAAAGACTATCATATATAGATAATTTTATAAATTCAAGGTTTTCCCAAGCATTTATAAACACATAGCTTTATCAATCATGGCATACATCCCAAGATTCATCATCCTTTGCATTTGTGCACTCTTGTTGAGCTCACCCGCGTTGGGAAGGGGCCAAGGCAAAGGACGACCAGGTGGCAAGGGACAAGGCGGTGAAAATCGCCCAGAGAACGTTGGCAACAAGCAACAGGGGGAAAACCGTCCACAGGGGGGAAACCGTCCACAGGGCGGAAGAGGTCCACCTGGAGTTGGAATCTTCTCTCTCAATGGAGAAGATGATCCAACCCTCCTGTCAACTATTGAGCTTGCCAGCCAGCCAACAATGGCGGTCGTCAATGGGATCATCAATGCTGTCTACCATAATCATACACGTGATGAGAAGACAGGGGTTCCACAGCTCGTCATGAGTACATCATCAGATGGAACATCTTGGACTGAGGCAAAACTCGTAACCATCAGTGGTCTCCCATCAGATATAAATGTCACCATCAATCCAACACTCTCAAGTGATGGACAGTATTTGTACTTTACCGGATCTTCTGGTAAGAATTTGAAGGAATCCGGAAGTGCAATTTATGTTGCAAAATACGATGGAGGGGCTTCCTTCTCAGGTGCTACCAAGGCATTTTCCATGGACGGAGCTGTCATGATTGACAGTGCCGTGGCGAATGGATTTATGATTGTTCCTCATACCAATAAAGGTTCTAAGAATAAAGATAGTGAGTCAGATGATGACGTGATGATCCCAACAGTTGCACGCAAGCTTTTGAGAAGGAAGCCAGGCAAAGGGCCTCGTAGAGGTTCAGACTCTGCCTACCTTGCCTCATGCTCCACCCCATCAACATGCACATTTGTCAAGAACATCACCATGCCCGCCAGTGAATCCAGAAACTCATTTGTCGGCTCCATGTTGTTCCAAAACGGTGTGTATGAGTTCTATGGAAGTGGACAGGGACCATGGCCTGTAACATCTTCTAATGCTGAAGAATGGCTTCCAGCTGAAAACGGAGTGAAGTTGATGGCTAAAGACCCATCCGTCATTGTTTTCAATGGTGCCAAGATTGCTGCAACCCCAGTGAAGCACAGCAGGCCATCCACTGATGATGTTCCAGAGGAGCCTGTGCAGAATAATCCAGTACTTGTGTAGATGATACACTCTTTGATGAGATTCATGATACTACTTTTTGATAGAAAAGGGAAAAAACTGTCTTCAATTGAAGCTTGCAAGCCTGTAAAAATTGTACAAAATTGTGTGTCTCTCCCAATTGGGAAGGGTGTAGATACCAAAAGAGGCTGGCGCAGGTACAAAGTCCCTGGTGGGAGAGGGAAAACAGAGTTTTTGGAATATAATCAAGATACTCTTGATCAATCGACTGTGGGTAAAATTCCATACATGTATCTACCCCAGTCTGAGAAGGATTGCTATGTGGTTGTTGTCATACAAAGGGAGTTACCTAGGTAGCACAGGCCTACGAGTCTTGTAGAAGGATACCACTTCATTCATTTTGGTATCATCACTCGATACATGCTGAGATTCGCATGTCAATACTTCTAGATTAAAAATGTAACTACTGAAAAAGTGGTATTTTCAAACCAATAGCAAGAGTCTCCAACCATAGATCCAAGGAATCACAATGATATCTGAAAGAATCATATTAGTATATATAAAACGTATACAATAGTAGATATCATCCTCATACTGTGTATATACGTGTACTTGTGTTTGGTTCATTGCATGTCACCTTTGATCCATTGGAAGATGATGTAACACTGGATTGGATGAACAAGGCTTTTATTTATTTATTTTAAATACACAACAATAAATGAGAACGTAGGATCCTCCGCAACATCAGGGTGGACAAAGAATCGGTGGGAATACGAAGAAAACGATACCCTTCCTCGTACAGCTGAAGAAGAACGTGTCTACGTATTGGTGAAGAGAAGACAAAAATAATCATATAATTACATTCATGTCGGGTAGAGAAGGATGTCCGACGTTTCGAGTCGGGTTTGCTCTAAAGAAGGAAAAGGCTCAGAAACATATTCGAAAAGAACTCGTAGAATGCGCCAAGTCTAGGGGAATAGAAATAGTATTGATAGATGAATATGTGCCATTAGAAGATCAGGGCCATTTTGATGCGATTTTGCAAAAGATTCGCCGCCCAGAATTTGAACGAGAGTTGGAAGAGTATGCTGCAAACCATCCTGAAACTCGCCTGTGCGATCCACCAAAAGCGACATTGCTCCTACGTAATAGGAATGACATGCTGAATGTGATCCCAAAGGATGGTTTTGAAATAGAGGCGCCAGTGGATGTGGATACAGATGTATCTCGTGTGCGTTGTGATGTTCCAACACATCTGGTGCTGGATAGTGATGTCGGGTTTGAGCAGGCCATGGATTTGGTGAGGGAGAGTGGTTTATCGTATCCAATTATAGCAAAGTCCCTGTGGGCTGATGGAAGACCAGGGTCGCATGCAATTGCTGTGGTGTGGTCTGAAGATGGTCTACGGAAACTCTTGGTGCCGGATGCCCAGGATGGTTCTGATCTCAGTGCCCCGGTACTCTTGGAACAGTATGTCAATCATGGAGAATGTTTATTCAAGGTCTATGTTCTCGGAGATCAGATGATGATGGTGACGAGACCATCACTACATTTGGACATGAATGAATGCAAGACGTGTGTCATGGAGCCCGTGAGTAGAGTATCTGCATACCCAAGGTCGCGATCATGGGGCAAGGGAGATCTGGCACCAAAGGGACATGGTGTTCCAACACCCCCACAGTGGGCATGGAAAGCCATTGCTCGAACTTTGAAACACAACCTCGGTCTTACATTGTTCAATTTTGACATTATTGTACCATTGCACCCACCAGCAGGCTTGAATGGTTTTGTTTCTGATACCAATGCTGCAGATACTATGGGACTGTTGCATCTGATTGATGTCAACTACTATCCTGGTGTGGAGAAGCTCCCTCAGAGTGAGTTGGTCATTTGCAACTTTTTAGATAACCTATTGGGTGCAACACAGAAGAATACAATCCCATAGGTTCCCCTCCCTTTCTTTGGGCACTGGTGCCTAGGTATATAACCTGTTGAACACAAAAGATGTGCGAATTCCTGTACGTTCTGAACGCATGTCAACATGCATGTCAACATATGTTGACTCATCCTTGCAAGGACTCAATTGAGTCGCATCTTCTCATGACAGCATACAGGTATATGTACATGCGCGTGCATGCCTAATTACGATAATAATAAGTAATGTAATGTAATCATAGTACCGTACATACCTCGACTGATCACTGAGGCGACCTGGTTACGAATCCTTTCCAGACCACTGGTCAGTGGGCGTTGATGTACTACTACTCTACTCTATATGAAGATACATAAGGTGATATAGACACCCAAGGTTTTGGCAAGCATCATCAGCACTTGTTGACCAGTGACACCGTATCAACATGCAAGAGGAGGAAAGTGCAGGAGTGCCATACAGTACCTCAAGATTCATCCTTGCGTGTGTGCTAGTAGCAATTCTGGGACCCTTTACATATATATTTATAAAGAAAGAGATAACGGTACCTAATGATCTCAGATTGAGAGTCCGTGACTGCTTGTCCAAAGGCAACCTGGAAACAGGTTGCAACAAGGTTGTATCAACAGATAGAACGTTGCTCATAGATGGGAAACTATACAAGAGTATACGTCCAAACGATTCTGAGTTTCCTGTTGTGGACTGTTTTGCTTCTCAGGATGATACATTCTGTCTGCCCTCTTGGATTATAGTCGCAGGGGCGAAATCAGGGTCTTCTGCACTGTGGCAGTACTTGTGTGACAATGTTGGCAGTAACTGCGCTAAGAAAGAGACACATTACCGTGGTGAGCCCCTCATTCCTTTTATTAAGAATCATATAGGCCAAAATGAATCTTTTGGAAGTGGCAATATGGGGCTGCACAAGATTCCGACTCTACACGATTTCATTTTAAGGAAGAGTAATACCAAATTCATTGCTGTGGTCAGAAATCCTATTGACTGGGCATATACATTTTGGCGGTTTTTCTGTCATCCACTCTTCGATGGCCACGATTGCACTGGTTGGGCAAGCAAAGCAAAGAATAAAACAGAGAGAACGCCAGAAAACTTTGAAAAGTTGTTGGAAAAGTATTGTACCGGGCAGGAAGATTGTTTTGTCAAAGACAACGGTTGGGCCGTATGGACTCAGGCCACTGATTTTGCAGATAGCATTCCAGCACACCGTCTCGTGATAATTCGGTCTGAAAATCTGGGGGATGACGCTCCAGGTACCCTGGAAAAATTGTGGGATTTTCTGGGGCTACCAAACAAACTTCGGCACCCAGACATTGTTAAAAAGTCCTTTAATACTGGCACGAACAACGGTGCACACAGCAGTCAAAATATACACATGGCACTTGGCAAGAGCTACCCACCAATGACTGCAAGAAGCCGAGCCATACTGTGTGATGTATCAGAGTATTGGACTCGGCTATCATATTTTGTCAACAAATACCAAATTCAGATGCATCAAGTTGACCTAGATGCATGCCCCAGAGGGTCCTGACATGAATAAAGTAGTATACATATACATTGAATTGAATACATGCGACACGTGCTGGAGAACAGGTCCATGGGGATGGATCCATATCATTCATGGTATTTTTTTCCCTTGAAAGTTCTCAGGCATGCAGTCGCGTGGATAGCTCCAGCGATGATTTGCCTTTTCCCTCGATCTTGCTATCTATTATATTATTATTAAATTATTAAAAGGTATGTGTGGTTGGAATACGCAACGTAGTTGTTGGATTGGCGACGACTTGCAGAACTCATAATGGACATCGTGCGGCGCATTGTCTCCACAATCGTGGACTCATGGACAACGTCATGACATCAAACATACATATGTTTTTACACTTGAAAAGGACCATGATAGAAGATCAAGACGCGCGTGTTGTCTTTTATCGCTGCATACATGTCGAACGGCGGCACTGGACACTCTCCGGCAACAGTACTCGTGGTCCCTGACGTCGTCAGATACTACAACGAGTATATAGTTGTACATACATCGATCCATCTCGCTCTGTAAGGACGATGTTGAGTCGAGGAGGCGTCTGTTCCCCTGGTGGCTGTCTCTGGAATGTAGACGTGGTCGCAACGTCCCATCACAGCACCTTTTCAATGGGGAAGAAAGACCATGCATATTTCCTTTCTTGAAAGTCTCATAGCATATTCGTACATCGTGCAGGACAGCTTGATTTGTGATATAACAACAATGGGAGGTGAACGTGTTAGACTTTACGTGACTGGGAATTTCCTGGGCTACAAGCGTAGCAAGACGAACCAGTACTCTCACACTGCGTTGGTGAAGATTGCAGGAGTTGAGTCCAAGGGAGAGACTGACTTCTACCTCGGAAAGAGATTGGCATATATTTACAAGGCAAAGACTTTGAAGAAGGGTAGCTATTATCGCGTAGTCTGGGGCAAGGTTACCCGTGCCCACGGCAGTGTAGGTGTTGTCCGCGCCAAGTTCAGAAAGAACTTGCCACCCCAGGCTATTGGAAGCAAAATCCGTGTCATGCTCTATCCAAGCAGAGTCTAACCAATAGCATCAATGCTTGAGGTGTCGGTTGAATCATATAGAATTATTATACGTAGGTTTCATATGTAACATGGTTACATATATTGGTTCTTACAACAGCAGAGCATTCATCCGAGACTCTGCAAATCTATACAGAATAGTATCTGCGTCATCGACAAGACCTTGTTCCTCTATGATGTCCAGCAAGGTATGTGTATACTGTTGATGGTCGGACGGTCGTACATTCTCGTACACCAAGTCAGAATATGTTCCTCCAAACATGTCACGCCATAGATGTACAGATTCGTTCCAACGGCCTGTCAACCCTATAAAGGCAAACCTATCCAACCGCTCCAGGGCGTGCCGTACCTTTGCCATTGTCATTCTTGGTTTCTCATCGTGTGTTGATGGAGTATCTCCACACCAATCTCCCAGAATCATCCGAGTCGCACAGCCCTCCACACATGTCCAATAATATGTTACAATGTCAACCAGTACGTCGCGAGGAGCTACGTCAGACAGATGTGTGTAGTTTGGTTGTGCACCCATGACATTCGCTGGATTCTTCACATGTGGGTACAGCCAGGGATGTACTGCTGCAAAAGAACTCATATTGCAAGAATGGAAACCATCCAGCAGGGCAGACATAAACCTCTCTGTGGGATCCCTCAAAAAGGTGACGACATCATGACCCTCACTAGAAAATACATCCTTGATATGCTTTGTAGCACGTGCTTTCGGGAGTGGATAATGACCACTGTCAAATCTCGAGAATACATCCCCACAATACCGCTGCCGATCCAACGCCTGCCCAGGAGGATATTCTATTCCCCCAGGCTCTTTCACACTGATATTCTTCGGAATCTCTGGGCACGCATACTGCAGAATCAATGTTGCAAAACTACTACCGCATTTTGGAACATGCAGGTAAAAGATTTCATTCAGGATGGGACGACCCGTCTCTGTATTGAGCAGACGCCCATGGCCATCTCTTGTGGCAACACCTGCATGGCTCATGTGGTTTTTCACGGCCTGCCCGAGCCGGACATGTGGTTGGGTACCGAGTATTCGTCTTGTCCATAGTGTACATATCATCAAGGTTGCTACAAAGCACAGCCAGACAATCACTGCCACGTGCTTTCGTGAGAGTTCACGAGAGACACTGGTGTCTTCAAGTGCCATTCTTGTCTTGGACCTAGTATTATACGTACTACTACTAGTATATACGAGATTCTACCATACCAGGTGATGGTATCTAGTAGCACATTGTACATACGTTTGTATCCATGATTCCCAGTTTCTACAAGCAAGAGTCGTCACATGTCATTGACATGTGAATTTGCAATCACCATGCGAGCAACGGTAGCTACAGCATCAATCGTGATGTATTCTACGAAGACCAAGACCAAGACAGTTGTAGAGTGTATTATGTATTATTGTAGTAGTATTTCCAAGTGGTCATAGATGGACTGTCATTCATTGAAGACAAACTGCAGTCAGTCAGACGATCTGACTCAAGCAGATCTAGATCTAGATCATGCAATTGACATGTGCACGAGACATTAGGAGAGTATAGTATAGTATGTGTACCATAACATCCACAAAGGTAGCAGTAGCAGTAGCAGTAGTATATGACATGATGCTGACCAATGGTTGGTCTATGGTTGGTCTATGGTTGGTTGGTTGGGTACCATGCTACTACTAGTAAGTGATATCTCGTCGTATTACATGTACTCGTAGTAAAGAAACTATTGTGTCAGATACATTTCTCTATGTATGCTGGTACATAGAATTGACGTATAGATAGCAGACAGAGACATTTGTTCCAACGAGATGCCAACGACTCGGTCCTGTCCTGACCCAGGTCATGGCGACGTCAAGAAGAAACATTCGACATTTCTAGGGAGTATGCTTGGTAAAATACATT
>PJEL010000636.1_pt1 | contig 40978 bp, 38 predicted proteins | sample 1853271 | NCBI WGS metagenome assembly PJEL01 (sample SAMN08108733, study PRJNA415343) | Invertebrate metagenome, whole genome shotgun sequencing project. | host: Globobulimina | place: Sweden: Gullmar Fjord | collected 2015-08
TTGAAAAATGTATATGACAGACAAGATGCTATAATTGAAAATCGAGATGAACTCGAATAACGCTTGTGGGCAACAAGTAAACCTAGAACTCCCATCTATACCTGCGCTTTCGTAACATCTCTTTGTCACCGTAGAATGCGCCAACAAGGAATTGTCTTTCATTGCAGTCAGGGTTTCTCTGATGTTGCACTGTAAGGATTGAAATCATGCTATACTTCACGTTATTGACTCATTGAGAATCATCACGTGAAGGATGGACACAGTGTGAAGATTGCGACTCTCCCGCGTTACCTAGTTGGCCATCGTGATGCGATTCTTGAGATTGCATCGTCCCGATCTGCGACGATGTGCAGCATCCTCTTCGTGATTTCTGCAGCATTGGCGCGAGAATATGATGGCGAGGATCTGTTGCACGAGCCTTGGCATCTTGTACGACCATTGATCGCATCATGGATCGCTGGCACTTGTCTATTCGTGTTGGTTCATGGTGTCGCCATGATCCGCGATTGGAGAATCCGATCTATTGGAGATGAGGATGGTCGTGACGAATTGCCGAGTAAACCGCCATCGGTATTCCATGCATACCGCGTGTTCATGACTCTGTTCTGGATGATGGCGCCGATGGCTTGGTTGTATGCAATTCCGTTTGAACGGATGATGACACCCGGCGATGCAGTAGCCATGAATCTCAAGACTCTCGGCCTCGTTTCAATATGGCGCGTTGTCCTCATCACACGTGTTATCACAGTGCTGCACGGATTACGTTTCACCCCGGTGTTCTTCCTTGTCATGCTCTTTGCTGATGCGTTGGTAATAGGCCTCATGAGCACCATCCCCCTTCCAATCCTACATGTCATGGGAGGTATTCGACACACGGATCGCAATGCGGTGATAGTTACCGCAATCTTTTTCATTACGATGATGTCCGTGTTCTCTGCTCCGATTTGGATCATCGGCGCAATTAGAAGTTTGTTCTCTATCAACCCAACTTGGCGTGGGTTTCACTCCCCTGCTTCAGGCCCAACTCGACCCTACCTGTTGTACCTCGGAGTGTTGTCAATCATCATTTGGATTCCTGCCCTTTGGATCGCACAGCCCGAGCAATTCAACCGGCGCACCGCAACCAAACATTTGTTGCTCGGTCGAATTTCAAACGGCTTGCAGTACATGTCGGAGAGGACGGCAGCAGATTTTCCACCGCATTGGAACCCGCCGCCACGAGTTGGATATGAGGAAACTTCACCCCACCTCTCCGCAATACAAATGTCGATGCTAGATCAGCCGGCTGCAGTTTGGGTAACCGATGTTTATCTTTGGAAGTCGAAATGGAAGTTCCTTTTTGAGCATTCTCATAATAACTCCCACGGGCAAGTAGAAGAACCGAATTGGAATGCAGTCCTCAAGGAAATCGCCTATCGGGTGGATGCCACGGAATTCAAGCATGAAGATTCTACCGCAATTGATTTTATTCTTCGATTTGATAAGACACTTACGGAGGCTGACCGTGTAGCACTACACGGTATCCGCGATCTCATTGAATGATAAGAGTATCGTAACCTTAGATTTTGCTAGATAAAGGCGCGTGCTTATTTCCACGGATCTGCGATGTGGCAAGGCCGACCTGTTTTATCAACGTAGTCTTGGTGATAATCCTCAGCAAGGTAGAATTTTTCTGCTTCTTCGATTTGGGTCACAATACTCTTGCCCGCATACGCATCTGACTTTTGCATGTCGTCAATGAACGCTTGCGAGGCCTTCTTCTGTGCCTCGTTGGTATACCAAATGCCAGAACGATACTGGGTACCCGTGTCAGGCCCCTGCCGATTCAACTGGGTTGGATCATGCATTGCAAAGAACGCTTCGAGTAGACGCTGAAAGCTAATCCTTTTTGGATCAAAGACAACTTTAACTGTTTCTGCATGGCCAGTCTCGGTGTAGCAAATATCCTTGTAGGTTGGATTCTGTGTCTCGCCTTGCATGTAACCACTGACCGCATCGATCACGCCGGGCCCTTGTTGGAAGTAGTGTTCAATCCCCCAAAAACACCCGCCTGCAAAATAGGCTGTCTCCGTTTGCACGAGTGGTTGACTGGCAGCAGGACGTTCTTCATTCTCATCATAGAAAACCAGTGATGCGGAATTCAGGCAATAGCGCAAGCCCGTTGGGCGCGGGCCATCTGAAAAGACGTGGCCGAGGTGAGCAGTGCATCGACTGCATTCGATCTCGATTCGCTCGTGCCCCATACTGCGGTCCGGGACTTCTGCGATATGTTGTGCATCAAACGGTTGGAAGAAGCTGGGCCAACCGGTTCCGGAATCGAATTTGTGATTGCTCGAAAAAAGAGGTAGGCCACACACCACGCAGACGTAATCGCCTTTTTTCTTGTTATCCAAAAGGGTACCACAAAACGGTGCTTCGGTTCCCTCACGTTGGGTGATACGAATAGTCTCCTCGTCAAGCTTGGATGCCAACTCTGCCACCTTCGATTTTGTGAGAGGCGTAATGTCAAACCCAGCAGCCGAGAGCTGAGGCGATGGCGGGGAATCAGATTCTTGATCCAACATAGTGGTGGTCGTCCTTGTTTGATCTTCTTGGTGATTCAAGGCATCGGGCTGGTCGGTCGCATCCTGAATGTACGTCATACGGGCTGCGACAACCACGGTCAGACTGGAAAAAACGAACAAAACCATCATGAGCATGCGGCGGTTCATCGTTAGAACTCCTTGGTAGAGGGCTGGCGAAAGCAATTTCATGGATCGGAATCTGAGGGGTGAATGCGAGTTGCGGCCGCATTTGCACAGATTCAGCCCATTCTCTACGTACCATTTCAGTCTCAAGTTCGTCACATTGAGTTCAATGGTAGTAAACTGGCGGCTTAGGAATCATGGAAATGAGACGGTTTGGCAAATTTTGCCCTACCTTCACCTCAGGCGACTGCTCCAATCGATGCAGCGGGAGATGTCCTTGACGATCCTCGACCTACCATGAGGCACTTATGACCGGATCAACGAATTCGATGGACAATACGACGATCAACGTGACTGTGAATGGCACTGCCCGTCAGATTGGCCATCCTTCGTCCGTCGCTGACCTCGTCGATTCCGTCGGACTCACCAAACAGGCGGTGGCGGTCGAGGTCAATCGTGTACTCGTCCCCAAGAAACAGCATGCTGCACACTTCCTGCAATCGGACGATTGTATCGAGCTCGTCACCCTTGTCGGTGGCGGCTAGACGAATGATGTTGTTTGCCCGTTGCACCATTATGATGATCACCACTATCAACCGGATTTGAAGAATACTGATGACACAACCCACAACGACATCCCAAACAACCGCCCCGAACGCTCAGGCGATCGAAGCCAAGCCGACTAATACCTTGGCCAATCCGCTGCGCATTGGTTCGTTTACATTCAACTCGCGCCTCATTGTCGGCACGGGCAAGTATGAAACGTATGAGCAGATGCAGCAAGCGCTCGATGTTTCAGGTGCGGAGGCGATCACCGTCGCAGTTCGACGCGAACGACTTATTGACAGCGAAGGTAGATCAATTCTCGATTTTCTTGACACGAATCGATACACGATCTTGCCCAATACCGCAGGATGTTTCACTGCAGATGATGCAGTACGAGTTGCTCGACTAGGTCGTGAGATTCTCGAACAAATGGATAACCCCGGCCAACATTGGGTCAAGTTGGAAGTGCTAGGCGACAAGAAGACGCTTCTCCCCGACCCCACCGGAACACTCATCGCTTGTAAGGAACTCGTTGCGGACGGATTCCAAGTGTTGTGCTATTCCTCAGACGATCCGATCGCAGCGATGCACTTGAAGGAAGCGGGCGCTACAAGCGTTATGCCGGCGGGCTCTCCGATCGGAACAGGACGCGGTATTGCCAACCCCGCTGCGATTCGCATCATTCTCGAATTGCTCAAAGATGGCGATCCAGAATATCCCGTCATCGTCGATGCAGGGGTGGGAACTGCGAGCGATGTTACCGTAGCTATGGAATTGGGTGCGGACGGCGTCCTGATGAATACCGGAATCGCTCACGCCCAACAGCCGATCGATATGGCTCTCGCGATGAAGTACGCTCTGGATGCAGGATATTTGGCCTACCGATCAGGCCGTATTCCCAAGAAACTTTACGCCACGGCGAGCAGCCCGTGGGAAGGCGTGGTTTCACACATTCCAGGCGAATAACGCAGCCCACAAGGAGTGGTCGATTTACCGTCCACCCGTTCTATACTCGCATCACTTATGATCTTGTTCAGCTTGATGACAATGATGATGCTGACGATGGAAATGATGAAGGACATACCGCGATGATTTCAATCCGCCGATCGACTCAATTGATGACAGTGTGGATCTCTTGCCTCGGTGTTACGCTGGCAATGGGAGCTGCGTCCATCGCCATCGCCCATCAGGACCAAGATCACGGCGAAACTGATTCAACGACCGCCGACACCCACACGGCACAGAATGAAGACGACCAGGCTGACAACGAGCACGACTCCGGTCATGGCGATGCTGACAATGGCGGACATGGCGCGCCCGACCTTGGTCAACAACGCGCTCAAGCTCTGGCGGTGAAATCACCTCCCGCATGGTACAGCAAAGTGGTATGGGGTATTGCAACGTTGTTCGTCCTCGCGGCAACGCTTGGCTCAGCTGCCATTGTTCTCAAAGGCCCCGAGCCACCCGACCCCGCGGATGATCATCACTGATTACTATTACTATTACTAGATTGCAATCTAGCCACATTTGAATCACCAATACGGTGGGCGACATATCGCCCACCTTTTGTTTTTTTCTTGTAGCAACATGTTTCGCAATTACACATCCCCCTAGGATCGCCAATCTCCCGATTGACAATTCTTGGTTCTATTCTACATCTGTTCCGTTCAAGTCGTTTTCTTGCACGCGCGCCATTCAACCCATCCAACGCTTCAGCACCACCCGCCGTCACTCCAGCGGAGGCTGGAGTCCATTCCTCGGTGGGGCAAGGCGTATGTGCACTAACTACGCTGTCCGTCGTATCCGATCGTTCTGTCTAGTTTGTTCAATCATCTCCAAACGAAGCGAGCAAGATGGATTCCTGCCTTCGCAGGAATGACGATGGGTGGCATGGAATGACAATGGGTCGCAGGAACGGCGTTGGAGGGGGGCGTGGGTAGGTGGTGTGATAGAGGACGCGAAGGCGCAAGCTGCATGGGGACGGCACGCGCTGATTCGGATAGTGTGCATACAAACCAAGTTTGAATACAAACGAAGATGGATCCCGGCCGCGGCGCCGGGATGACGGCGAAAAAAGTCACACTGCTTATTCAAGCCAGTTCGTTTTGGTTTTCGTTGCCACCATCATCATCGTCATCGGGTGCGAGTCGGGTCATTAATTTCGCGCCAACGGAATCGCCCCAAACATTGACGGTGGTTCTGCACATATCGACAATGCGATCAACCGCGATGATGATGGCGACAGCATCCAACGGCAGATTCATAGCGCTATCACCGAGCGATGTATTCACCGCGGTGATGACGATGACCATTGTCACGACGCCAGCGGATGGAATGCCCGCTGCTCCGACGGCAGCTAAAGTAGCGGTGAGTGCGACGACCGCGAGTTGTACAAAGCCGAGTTCAATATCGTACAATTGGAACAGGAAGATGACCGCGACGGCTTCATAGAGCGCGGTGCCATCCATATTGATGGTGGCTCCAAGCGGGAGCACAAACCCTGAAGCGCGCTTGCTGCATTTGCCTTCGCCTTCAGCAGTTTCCATGGTGACAGGGAGCGTAGCACTGGATGAATCGGTGCCAAAAGCAGTCATGAGAGCGGGACGCATCGCCCACATAAATTTGAAGGGATTCGTTTTGCCGAACAAAAACAAAATCAACGGAAGGATAATGAATGCGTGTATTCCGAGGCCGATGAACACGGTCATCATGTAAAGCCCGACTCGTTTGACCGCTTCACCGCCGAGCACTCCAATCGTCCACGCGACCAATAGAAAGACCCCTATGGGCGCTATCCAGATGATCCACATGACCATTTGAAGAATTGCAGCAAATGCGCCATCCATGAAGGCGACTACGGGCTTGGCCTTCTCTCCCGCCACGGTTAGCGCAAGTGCAAACAGGATTGCAAATGAGATGACAGGTAGCGGATTTCCTTTGACGGCTTCTGCAAGTACATTGGTCGGAATAATTTGCTTGACAATGTTGAGCCACACACTGCCTAATTGTTCGGGCGCATTTTCGATCACGTCGGGCCTCGAAACACCTTGGACTAACTGCTCTTTCACCTCGACGGGCAAATCGCCGGGCTGAATGGCGGTTACAAGTGTGGCACCGATGATGACGGCGATGAGCATGGTGGCGAAGTAATAAACGAGGGTTGATCCGCCGAGCAATCCGAGACGGCTAGGTTCGCCGATGGAGGTAATGCCTGCAACGACGCTGAAGAAGACGAGAGGTATAATCAACATTTTCAATGGGCGAACGAGGAGGATGTCACCTGCTGATTTCATCCACGCCAATTTCTCACCCGCATCACCGGTTTCCTGATAGTGATTGAACAAGAGAAACCCAACGAGCAAACCGCCCACGAGTCCGATGAAGATTGCGATATTCAGTAGATTATGCTTTTTCATATTGCACGGGACTCCGTAGGTGATTTCAAATCCGATGAGATTTCAACGCAGTTCTTACAGAGTTTGGATACGCGGCTCACCGCGATCCAGAGGTCTCCGTTCCTGCTTCGTCATCACCCCATTTCATCAATAAAGGGGGACCTATCATATCGACGCCAAACGGGATCGCAACACCCACGTCCGATCAGTGGTTATTGATCGTCATCGTTATTTTCGTCGTCTTGACTCTGAGAGTCGTTTTCGGTTGCAGCATCTTGAACCGCTTGCGACAAATCTGTCAACGAAACGCGCTCCAATACTTCTCTTATAGCCTCACTCTCGTATAGATCGAGAATGCGTTGGTTCTTTTGCAATTGCCAAAGGGCTAGGATGTTTCCGCTCTGCAACGATTCAATTTGTTCTCGTAATTCTGGATCATCGACGATGGCTTGCATCTCGGGCAAATCCGCCAAGCCCATGAGATCAAGATCATCTACGACTTTGCGTTGAACGTCTTCGGGTGCGGTTGCAATATCGACAAGACCCATCATGTTGTCAGCCCCTGCGCCGACTCCAGGAATCCATCGAACCACACCGTTGTTGAGGACGCGAGCAACGCCCATATTAAATGAAGACACTTGCGTGTCGGGCGTAAAGGTCCACACTGAGTAGTACACCAAGCCCAGCCAAGTTATGACAATACCCATGAAAAAGCCGATGACTGAGCCGGCAATGCGATCGTGACGAGTGGGCTCATCGGGCAATTTTTTCTTGAGCCAAAACCTGAGTGCATACCCGCCGATTAATCCGGGGATGATGAGATACAGGGCGGGCCAGACCAAACCGTGATTGCGCATAAAATCGATTTGATAGGCGATCCCCCCACCCAACCAGAGGAAGATTGAGCAAGTCATCAGGGGCGCGAGGGCCAAGCCAATGCGTGCGCCACCTTTCCACCAACCGAGCGACACCAATCCGCCGACCGCAATGAGAAAAAAGAAAATTGCCAACATGATTCTGTATTCCCTTTATTGAATCACTATCGCTCACATGGAAATCCACGTTCCGCACAGTCTTATTCGTGCGCTTCCAATCATATGGCTGTTCATCGGGCAGGATTCAATTTTCCTGTGATTCATCGACATACGGCTGTTTTGTTCGTTTGCCAATTCGGCTCATCAGAGGATCGAATACGCATCGTGGCAAGTTTGCAATCCCGTAGCGAAGAAAATGGGTAAAGGGGAATGGAAAATGCACGGTCCTTCTTCTTTTATCGAGACCCCGCAACATCCGCCGAACTCCATCATCCGTTTCGAGCAACATAATCATTTCATTGGGGTCATTGCGATCGGTGATCTCACTCTTGACAAAACCTGGGCAAACGGTTACGACATCGATGCCGGTGTCGCGCAAATCAATGCGAACTGATTCCATCAAAGTGGTGACAGCTGCTTTACTTGCACAATACGAGCCCGTGCCGGGAAACCCCGCCCAGCCCGCAGGGCTTGATACCCCTGCAATCAACCCCGAAGACTGCTCCAAGAAGATTGGGATGACACACTCCAGCCAATTGCACACGCCAAACACATTTGTCTCAAAGGTCCATCGGTATTCGCCTGCAGAAAATTTTGTTGCAGGAACACTGTCACCGACCCCCGCATTGAGAATTGCACAATCGAGTCCACCCCATGCATCTACGATCAATTTGGAATGTCCTTGGACTGTTTCTAACTCGCCGACGGATCCTTGCAAAGTGATGACGTCTGCTGCACCAGCGTTCTTGGCTTCAGCGGCGGCCTCAGCAAGCTTCCCCGCTCGGCGAGCGCTTAACGCTAGCCGGCAACCACGTGCGCCGAGTTGTGCCGCCAATTCGCGGCCAATCCCGGACGAAGCACCGGTGATTAACACTCGATCATTGGATCGGATCATGAAGGACTCTCCGTGATGTTCATGAGTAATGTGGCCATGCTTGTTTGGGCTAGGGGCGATCTTCCTCTTTTTTGATGTTCTCATCTGGAATTGAATCGGAATGTGCCGGCGTCGTCCTTGAAGGCTTCCAATATGGCCCCAACAGCGCGGAAAATGAGATGATGAAGATGATGGAGAAGCTAATCAGGCGCAATCGCGGTTTGGAAATACGATGTCCGAGCCACAGCCCGGGCACAATTCCTACGATCATGATCGGCGAGAATAAGAGGGCCGTGAGCATCGCTGAATTGAGTTCAGTCGTTTGGCCGGGTGCTGCAAATTTCCAATAGATGCAACCGATTTGTAGTGGTACCAATCCGGTGAAGAAAGCCCACAGGGTTGCTCGGCAACGTTGATTGCTCCAATTGTGTGCATGAACCCACATGACTATCGGTGGGCCACCCATTCCGGAAATGCCGCCGATGAACCCACCTATTCCACCGGCGGATAGTCCCCACGCGACATGGAGTGAATCGCGTTGCTTAACCCGCCAGAGAATTTGCACGATCAACGCAAGCAGGATGATTCCGCCGAACACTTGTTTGATACGATCAGGCCCGTAAGAATCGAGCAACCATCCTTGGGTCAATACTCCTAAAGGGACCGTGAACAGTGACACTGCGGTGAGGCCAGCAACCTTGCTCCAAATAATGTGAGTGCGCAACGTCCAAGCACCAGCAATGGTTTGAATACCTCCACAAAGTGAGATCATTGCGATTGCTTCGTAGGATTCGTAGCCCGCAAAAATCATGAGCATAGGAATTGCAAACATGCCAAATGCGAATCCCGCAGCACTCTGCAACATGCTGCCAAAGACCAGAATCATGCAAACAACCAAAATCGTGGGTAACTCTGCGATCAACGTTTTGCGACTTCTTATAAAAAATGGAGGAATCATAATGGAATAGCACGGGGCTCACCATTGTCCCAACTGTAGGCTTGCCACGGTCATCACAGCTCCAACTTGTTGTGAGTGCTCCTAACATTGTGGATGAGGCGGCAAGACGGAATGTGTCCGTGGTTGATGAAAGGATCCGCTCTGAATCCCCAATAGGAGTCCCCCTACAATATTGTGCATCACGTTACTGTTTCGCAACTGGCGATTGCGTGGCGTATGATGTGGGTATGCTAGGCCAGCCTCGGGTTGTGCAGACAGCAAACACGCCCGATCATATGTTCACTGTCGTTTTGGTGAGCTATGTCAAAGTAGAAATACGACGGCTATTGATGATTGCAAGGTGAGGTGTTGAATGAAGAACCAAGAGGAACTCGTAACCGGAGACGCTGCGATCGTAGGTCATCCTAACTCATCAAACGGCCACGCCACGAATCGGTCAAGTGAAGACGACCCCACCGCACAATCCAATGAGAATACGGTAGACGCGCCGCACCCAGCCATGTCCAATCCAGAATTTAGCCTCGGCCGTTATTCGTTCAAGAAGGCGGATACTGAAGCGGAATTTGATTCGATACATCGGCTCAACTATCAAACATTCGTTCAAGAGATTCAGCAATACGCAGATACCGGGCAAGATCAACTCGTTGACAAGTTTCACGACAAGAACATGTACTTCATTGCCAAGCGTGATGGAGAGGTTGTCGGCATGGTGGCCGTTCACGATGAACCACCATTTTCGGTTGCAAGTCGAATGGAAGATCCTTCGCTCTTGATGAAGCCGGGTAATCGTCCGCTTGAGATTCGCCTCCTTGCGGTTCAGCCGGGCGAGCGAAACAGCTTGGTCTTTGCGGGAGTCGTGTGGACGTTATACAATTACGCACTCGAGTACGGATATTCTCATCTCGTTATCTCTGGTGTCATCGATAAGGTTCGACTTTACAAGCGGCTTGGCTTTGTCGAGATGGGGCCACCTATTCCGCAAGGCGAGACATCATTTGTCCCCATGATGTGCGACCCGCGCCAACTACCCGATGAAGTTCGAGCTCGTGAGCCGATGTGGATGGGCAAAATGAAGCGCGATAGTGATGATCGTGCGCCAATGGCGGTCCTCGATGAAAATGCACGCATCAAGAAATTGCGCGATCTCGCTGCAGCCAAGCCATCGCTCGATGCAACTATTCCTGCTCCGCATACCTCGTTCTTGCCCGGGCCCGTTCAGATTGCATCGAATATTCGATCGGCTTTTGCTCAGCCGCCGATTTCTCATCGCGACCTCCCTTTTATCGAGCAATTTGACCGTGTGCGATCCATCCTTTCGAACATGGTGAGCAACCTGCATGTCGCGATCATGCCCGGCTCCGGCACGCTGTCCAACGAGATCGTTGCAGCCAATCTTGCGGCCATCAATTCCATCGGCCGAGGTGTGATCTTGGTCAACGGTGAATTTGGGCACCGGCTGGCGGACATCGCCCGTCGCCACGGATTAGAGTTTCAAACGATCGAATGGCCTTGGGGAAAACCCTGGGATTGTGATCAGATTTGCGACGTCATTGGGAACGACGAATCAATCAACTGGTTGTGGGCGGTTCATCTCGAATCAAGCGTCGGCAGAGTAAATGACATACAAGAGATGCGGCGATGTGTCGAGTCGGTTGGCCGACCTGTGCATCTTTGCTTGGATTGTGTAAGCAGCATCGGCGCAGTGCCGATCGATGCGACCGGCATACATCTGATTAGTGGTGCAAGCGGAAAGGCCTTGGGCTCGTATGCGGGTGTGTCCATCGTGTGTGCACCAGATGAATTGATCAAACAAATCGACTCTGCACGTGTACCTTCCTACCTCGATCTGCCGGCTTCCTTTGCAACTGACGGTCCCCGTTACACCTTCCCTTCACCCATGCTTATGGCTTTAGATACTGCACTAGAGAATTACGCGACGCCGGAGTTGTGCGAAGAAACTTTTTCTCGGTATAAGACACTTGGTGGATATATTCGCAAGGAACTACGGCGGGTTGGGATGCAGCCTCTTGTTGAAGATGCTCAAGCATCGCCCGTGATTACCACATTTAGCACACCATTTGACATGCAATGCGAAGAATTTCTCGATATCTGTCGAAGTTGGGGATTTGAATTGTCCGGCTTGAGCGGATATCTGGCCCGGCGCAATTGGGCTCAAATCGCAACTATGGGCGAGTTATCCAAAGGCGATTGCGCCCCATTCTTCACCCAACTCGAAGCTTGGCTTATCGATCACAAACGCGAGTGCTCTAAGTGATTGACCGAGCCCATGATTACACTTAATGTGTCAACCCCAAATGCCACGCTGTGCTCAAATTCAGATAGTCTTAACGTGCGTGATTTGAATCAGATTTCCACAAGTATCATCGAGAATAGCAGTCACTGCAGGCCCCAGATCGGTGGGTAGCTGAGTGAATATTACGCCGAGCCCACACATGCGTTCATGTTCGTCCTGTACGTTTGGAACATCAAATGACATGCACGGCATGCCGTCTGTTGCCAACGCTGTCTTGAATGGCTTCACTGCGGGATGGACGTCCGGTTCGGCTCGAGTCGCCTCGCCTTTTGTGAGTATACCTCTTCAGCCGTCAACCAATTATCAAATGGGTACTCGCGATATCAGAATGCCCATCACAGACCAACAAGCGGGGCTCAGGGCGCCGCTCCGGAATCCGGCGAATTTCTCATTCTGAGGCTGAATCAAGCTGCCGACGGAGCATTGCTGTCCCCAGCGGGGATAATCTGATCAACCGATGTCTTGCAAATGAGACGCGATCGCAATCATCCCCCACAAGGACACCATTGCCATGAGCGAAGTGATCGACAATCGAGCTCGTCGAATTGAAATATTGAAGATGATCATCCGTTCGCTGCACGATGGTGCGAATCCCAATGACGTTCGGGCGGAATTGAAAGAGATCGTGCATCAATGCGATGCGGGTGAGATTGCTGCAATGGAGCATCAGCTCATTCACGATGAGGGTATCCCCGTCCAGCAGATCATGGGGATGTGCGACTTACATGCAGAGGTCGTGAAAGACATTTTGGTTGAACGCGATCCGGGTGAGTTACGAGGCGACCATCCTGTCGTCGTCTTTCGCCAAGAGAATGAAGCGATTCAAAACACGATCGAACGATTTCAGGACTGCATGGAAACGTTGTACACTTCTGAATCTAGCATTGCGATTGCGGCGGCAACGGCCGGGATCCGTGAAGCGTATCAATTGCTAGCGGATGTTGACAAGCACTATGCGCGCAAAGAGAATTTACTCTTTCCATTTTTGGAACAGCATGGCATTCAAGGGCCTTCCAAAGTGATGTGGGGTGTGGATGATCAGATCCGTTCGGACCTTGCAGATCTTGGCGAGGCCATTCATAAGGATGATCTCAGCTCAGCCGAGTGGAAAACGATCGCAAGCGGCAAAGCGCAACACACTATTTCCGGCTTGATGTCGATGATCACCAAGGAAGAGCGCATCCTCTTTCCTATGTCTTTGGACACACTGACCGCATCCCAATGGAATGACATCAGAGAACAGTCAACAGAATTTGGTTGGTGCATCATTGATGAACCAGAGGTGGCAACCCCTTTGGATGACGACCAGGCGCAAGACGCTACCCGCGAATTGCCTGACCGTGTCAAAGTCGAACTCAAGATTGCAGGACTGTCGGTCGAGGGTATTCAGGAAGCCACAGATGAACGGCTGAAAGCGCGGTCCAAAGCGCAAGCAACGGAAGATGCCGCGGCCATTGCAGCAGGACGAATTCTCTTTGATACAGGAACATTGAGCCCTGAGCAACTACGAACCATTTTTGAATTGCTGCCTGTCGATCTGACCTTTGTCGATGAGAACGATCGTGTGAAGTTCTTTTCCGAGTCCGCACACCCCGTGTTTCCTCGAGTTAAGGCGATCATCGGCCGTAAGGTGCAGAATTGTCACCCTCCATCAAGCGTACACATCGTGCAAAAAATTCTTGATGATTTTCGTGCGGGACGAGAAGACGTTGCAGAATTCTGGCTGGAGTTTAAGGAACGATTTGTTTTCGTACGTTACATTGCGACACGAGATGCGAACAAAGAGTACACAGGCTGCCTTGAGGTTACGCAAGACATAACCCGAGAACGCGCACTCACCGGCGAACGGCGAATATTGCAATACGGTACACTTTGAAGAAGTAGTGCGCCCAACAGACTCTTGCTACATCATCTGTTGAAACGTCGCCTTAGTTCGACTCCATAGAACCGTCCGGGCCGACTTCCAACGTGTCTGTCAAAAGGGTCTCATCCACGGGCTCGCCGTTCATTGACACCATCGCACCTTCTGCCCCTCGTGCGGTGAATTGCACATGCAATGGCGTCTCGGTTCGGTTGTAGAGCAATATCCGAAGAAAGCTACGCCGTACTCGGTACAACGCTGCGGTGGCAACAAGTGTTTCTTCCCTGACTGTTTCACCCGATCGATTGATTATCGCAAGATCGAGATCGCTTGGCCCAGTGTTGGTTACATTAATCTCTGATCGAGATCCTCGTACTGTAATCTGCGCCTCATCGCCCGGCTGCAGTTGAAGCGATCCGGTGATCGTATGCGAACAGCCAGCAGCAAAGACACATATCATCGTGACGACGGTCATGCAAACGATATTCTTATTCCACCAATGCGATATATGATCGCGCATATTAATACTCCTCTGAGTCGTCATCAGAACTCCTGTCCCAACGGCCGGACCCTTTGAGTCGCAATCTAATCGTGGTAGGATCATCGCAGCCATCCACATTACGATATCGGATTTCGCCACCAGTTTGGAAATTGCGTAAGAGCGCGCGCTCTGCTTTCAGAGTGTGATATTCTGTCACCGAGCCATCCAGCTGATAGATTTCGATATCAAGATCACAGGGGCCGGCGTTGAACATTTCGACCCGCGACATTCGGCCGGTCATGCTCACCATTCCGGGTTGACCGGGCGTGGTAACCACTGCCATCCGATCCGGCGCAAGGCCGCACCCCGTGGGGCTTATCAACCCAATCACCAGCAAAGCGATGCACCAAAGACGCGAACCGAGGCCGTTACAGCCAACTCTATTGAGCATTCTCAAATTCCTTTCGAGGTCGTACAGTGGAGACCAAATCGTGAACGTCCCATCATAGTCCACCCAATAGAGGGTCAGGAGCGGCTGGGAGCATCCCACAAGTCGAATTGAGCCGATCAAGATGGGGGAATTCGGGTCTATCCCTTGAGCCACATGCATTTACCCCTTCTAGAATCGTGCCAAACTCCGCCCGACCAGAATGAACAAACATGGCCCGACGTACCCCAACATCATCCTCTTCATCATCCCGACGACAACGGTCTTCCGCACCCCCACCGTCGACGACCCGCAGCACGACCAAGCGCAAGAAACGCGGCTCGACGCCGAGCCATTCTTACGCAGACAAATCTCGAGGGATTCGTTTGCAAAAAGTATTGGCCGTTTCCGGCATTGATTCTCGTCGCCACTGCGAAGAGATGATTCTCGAAGGCCGCGTCAAAGTGAATGATGAAATCGTCCGCGATTTGCCCGCTTGGGTAAACATGGATGAGGACAAGGTGTATCTGGATGGCAACTTGGTCAACAAGCCTCGCCAACGCAAATCGACCGGCGAGGTGATTCACCACTATGTCTTGCTCAACAAACCCAAGGGCACTGTCTGTACCAATCGTGATCCAGAGGGACGATCCCTTGCGATTGACCTCGTCACATTGCCGGGCAATCCGCGGCTGTTTTGCGTAGGTCGCTTGGATGCTGAGTCGACCGGGTTGCTATTGCTTACCACCGACGGAGATTTGGCGCATCGCCTAACCCATCCACGGTACGGTGTGCATAAGACGTATCGTTTGGTGATTCGTGGATCACTTACACGCGAAGAGGTGGCGGATCTGGAAGATGGCATTTTCATGCATGACCGCAAAGCAAGTGGGCCATCCAAGAAAACACTGTCCGTCAAATTGCAGTTCCTGAAGCGGGATCGTGAACGCACGACGCTCATCATGGAACTACGAGAAGGCCGCAACCGACAGATTCGACGCATGATGGCACGGGTCGGACATCCGGTGAAAAAACTTGAACGTATTCAACTCGGACCTTTGAAATTAAAAGGTGTCGCGATCAGCGAGTGGCGATTGTTGACCGGCCCGGAGCGGAACTCACTCTTCAAAGCTGCTAAAGGCAAATCAAAGAAGAAAACGAGCAAGAAGGTCAATCGCTCCACTTCAAGCGAATAAAGCGTGGCCGATAGATATCCGCATTCTTGAATTGCCCCCAAAAATCTGATGAATCCACATTGTAACGGATGAGCAATTCGCCCGGCGGTGAGAGATGTGGATGCGCTTTGGCGTTGTAGCGGTGCTGTTTGCACTGTAAACGCAGGCGTTTCAAGCGACGCACTTCGGTTTTGCAAATTGTAAGTGTGCGCTCTACTATTGCAACCGATTGAGAAAAACTAGGATGATCACAGCGCCGGGGAATCCGAGAGAATTCATCCGATTTGTAATCATGCCGATGACCAACATCCTGATGCCTGATACTGGGAGCGCGATTCGAACGACCTTCAATCAACAGGCTCGTAATCACAAACCAAACCAATCCAATCACCTCACCGGTCGACTTGGCCCATGACGACATCGATGGAGCCGACGATGGCGGGCAGGTCCGCGAGCAGAACATTTTCGCAGATTTCGGGGAGGACGCTCAGATTGCAGAACGCACCACTTCGGGCTTTGACGCGGTAGGGCTTAACCGCCCCTTGACTTTCGATGAAGAAGCCGAGCACGCCGCGCGGGTTTTCGGTTTCAACATACACTTCGCCAGCTGCGGGTTTGAAATTCTTTTTGATCTTGGCTCGATGCTTGCCGCCTGATTCGACGTCGGGCATTGCCGCGATCGCTTGACGGATGATCTTGACTGATTCTTCCATCTCTCTCATGCGAACAATATATCGATCCCAACAATCACCGAGCGTTCCCATTTCGCCGGAGCCGACACAGACGTCGAAATCGAACTCCGAATAAATCGAGTACGGTTTATCTCGACGAAGGTCATACGGAAGACCTGATCCTCGAATCATCGGGCCCGTACATGCATATTTGATCGCCAAATCACGGGATAGCACGCCGACGTTGGCGGTACGCTTGATGAAAATACGATTGTCGGACACAAGGGCTTTGTATTCGGGCAGTTTGGTGTCAAAATAGTCAAGGAACTCGGTTAGTTTGTCCAACCAACCTTCGGGCACATCGTGGGTCAGTCCGCCGATGGTGAAATACGAATACGTCAGGCGGGCTCCGCAGAGCATTTCAAACAAATCGAGGATGTATTCGCGTTCACGAAATGCGTATAGGAATGGTGTGAACGCACCCAAATCGAGTGCGTATGTTCCAAAGGAAACCAAGTGAGAGGCGATACGCTGCAATTCTGCTGCGATCACGCGAATGTGTTCTGCGCGCCGTGGGATTTCAATATCTGCGAGTTTTTCAACGGCGTGACAGAAGGTCCAATTCTCATTCATCCCGGCAACATAATCCATGCGGTCGGTGTACGGCACATATTGTGGGTAGGTCAGATTCTCGCCGATCTTCTCCGCACAACGATGCAGGTATCCAAGATGCGGGACCGCTTCAAGGACCATCTCGCCATCCGTGCGTAGGACAATGCGTAACACACCATGGGTCGCGGGGTGCTGCGGGCCCATGTTGATGAGCATCTCTTCGGTTTCGACATCCTCAAGCTCGACGCCGGACGGTGCATTTTGATGTTCCGGCGAAGGTGGAATTTGCATTCCGCGCGGGCCGGGGCCATGCGTCTCACCGTCGAAATTTGTCGCTGGCGCAACCGCGAAATGCATCTCTTGCTCGTTGGTTGCCGTTGTTGTCGTCGTCGTAGACATAATGTCTCCCAAGCCACACTGATTGCGATGGATCGTTGTTGAATCATGTAATCAGGGGCCAATGAAGTGAATCTGCGGTCACATCCCCCGCCCGGTTGGCGAATTTCTCCGGGCGTCCTTAGGGATTACTGGCCATAGTAGGAGTGCCCAACCGAATCGGCGATTGTTGCCCCTCAGGAACGCGCAAGATCTTGGCACGATATTCCATGTCCAGGGATGTTCGATCGTCTCTGCAGAATGACCTCACGCACATCGCTCAAAAGGTGGAGCTTGTTCACCTTGAAAAAAACTACGAGATATCCTTACATTTCCCAAACCTGCAGTCCTTCATCGTGATATCATCGGCAGATGTAGCAGCGTGGGGCTGATACAGTTCACCTTCACATACACCTATTTATTCAGTAGAGTAGAGGATTTTAAGATGGCAGAAGTAAAACCTATCCCAGAAGGTCACGGCGGACTCATCGCACATATCGTCGTTGATGGTGCAAAAGCAGCGATGGAATTTTATACCAAGGCCTTTGGTGCAGAGGAAATATGCAGCATGCCCATGCCTGGTGGCGACAAGATCATGCACGCCGAGATGAAGATTGGCGATGCAGTGCTGTATTTGTGTGATGATTTTCCTGAAATGTGTGGGGGCAAGCCTCGCAATCCGAAGGCCTTGGGTACCACCTCCTTCAACCTGCATCAATATGTGGTGGATACCGACGCCGCGATCGAGAAAGCGGTCAATGCGGGTGCGACCGTCGAAATGCCCGCTATGGACATGTTCTGGGGCGATCGCTTCGGCATGGTCGTAGACCCCTTTGGTCATCGCTGGGCGTTCGGCACCCATATCGCAGATCCGACTCCCGAGCAGATGCAAGCAGCATGCGAAGCCATGATGAGTGGTGAAGGCTGTTGTGGCGGTAACGAATAACTTGAGGCCCCCCGATCGCAATGGTGATCGGTCGATCGTTCTTGTGGAACCTCTTTCTACGAGATCGATCTTCCAAAATGATAAATACCCCCGGATAGCACGTCATTGCTATCCGGGGGATGTTGTTTAATGTGAGTGATGAAGCTTAGAATCAGCCCACGATTTGGACGTCAACCTCTGACATGCACTCTTCAGGACAGGTCCCATGCTCCGCAGCCTGCGAAAGTACACGGACCCCTGATGCTCCACTGGGAACGGACTTGGTACAGGAAACATCGCCCGCCCCGTTTGCATTCTTCTGGCAGATGACCTTACTTGGACTGACGCCCTTGATTTCAAACGAAGCACAGTATCCAAAGGCCCCGTTGACGATGGTGCTACCCGATTGATGGCCATAGACAATCGCAACACGTGCGCCACCGGTTGCTCCTGTGACCATCCAGGTGGCTTGGCTTCCGCCGACAAGGCGATCAACTTCCATAGTCAGACAGCTGCCGGCGTTCCAGCAAAGATCATCCATGACAAAATACGGTGCGCCGCCGATTTCATTGACGACCACGCTTTTAATATCAGCCTCGTCTATGGACAATTTGTGCCACGTTGTGCTTGGCGTTACGACGCTTACGCTGCCCAGTGACCCTCCGCTGCCGTCGAATGCTTCCATTGAAAACTCTGCATCATTGAGACCGCCTGACACCCAGATTGAAACGCTTGACGTGGCGGTATCAAATCGAATGGTTTGAGGTACCGTGGGTGTACCGCCGTCTGAGAACTCACCGTTTCGATTAAACGCCAAGAAATTTAGTCCGCTGTGTGGTTGCACTCCAAAGCCGCCGCAACCACCCAGAATTCCACCGCCGTCACTGGGGCCGGGGCCGTCAAATTCAACGCCAACTCCAGCATACTCGCCCCGCAACGCGACCTGTGAAAGAAAGACGCACGGCTGCGTGAGGTCATCAAAATCGATGCAGGCCTCCTCCATTGGATCGACGATCATGTCGCCGATACCAAACGGACTCACCGTTTTCTCTGCCAATTCCTCAGCAATGAGCGTGGTCATTACTCCCCCAACTGGGACCTGCATCTTCTGATTCGGGTCCCCTGCGAGAGCGGCGCCGACGGATACCACGGAACACAATACAGTACATTCGATCCTTGCCATTTCATGATCCTCCAATTACAACGGTTTCTTATCTATCAAGAGTACGCCTATGTCTAGGTGTTCGAGAAAGAACCTAGATCTAAAGAAGCGAGGCAACGCCATCAGAGCTTCGAGAAAACAGAACGACGGATCCAGCTTTGAGACTTGAGAAGACCTAAGCATTCAACTCGGAACAGGCTTATTGAGATCGCTGCACCGAAAAAAAGTGCCCTCTCCTTTTTGTACTATCCTGCTCCGGAATACCACCGAATTGGATGGCCTCAGACCTACAATACCAGAATCCCTTTCTCGCTGCAATGGGATTAATCCGAAAATGCCGCTATTTCACCAGTGGCTCACGCTAGAGTTAAGCCGTGGATATGCGGCCGTAGCTCGAGCATTATCGATCAGTGTTCAGGCATGCGACCAATCAGCCGATTAATGTGGTGTGAATCCTCTGCATGAGGCACCGCAAACGACCTTTCATTGGAGCATCTCATATGCTATGTCCTGCCTGCGATCACGCTCTCAAGAGTATTACCGTCAATGATGATGTAACCGTTGATGTCTGCGAAGGCGGATGTGGCGGAATCTGGTTCGACCGATATGAACTGCAGCACTTTGATGAATCACATGAAGAAGCTGGATTGGCTCTTCTGGACATTGAGACGAATCCAGGAACCAAGATTGATCATGATAAACGGTTCAGTTGCCCAAAGTGTGATGATCAGATCATGATGCGACATTTCTTCAGTGTCAAACATGAAGTCGAGGTCGATGAATGCCCCGCGTGTGCCGGCTTCTGGCTGGATGCAGGCGAGTTGCGGCAGATCCGTTCGCTGTACAAGACATTGGAAGAGGCCAACGAAGCTGCCCGGGCATGTTTGCATGATGTGTTCGGCGAGGAGTTTGATACGCTCCGCCAACAAGGCGAAAAGCAAGAACGCATTGCCAACTTCTTCCGCTTCCTCTCGCCATCACATTATCTGAAGCGATAGTAAGAGATGATCGAAAACGCCATCGATTAACCGCACACACGAATGTGGAGCGCGGACGTATGTAGTGCAATGTCTATTCATCCTCGCCTGCGATGTACGCGGTTGGGTGATTGAAACATTCAGAGAAGACCGATCGCCTTCGGCGAATGTACTTAATCTGGATTCCCGCCTCCGGTCTCTTTCGGATCTGCGCGGGAATGACGGGTGTTTTCCTCGGACTTGCACGCGGGAATGACGGGTAGGTGGAGTTAGAGTGTCAGCCGATCTAATCTGACTGCGCGATCTGGAACCGATCTATCACACAACAAACAGAGCCGCGATGGGGATAATGATCCCGGCGGAGACAAGCCACTTGCCTCGGCCGAGTAACCCCATCTTGGCTCGAATGACTAGGACGAATACCCGGGAGAGGTGATAAGATAGGTAACCTATTCCTCTATTGAGGCTGCCTGTATCAGGCAAAACATCTAGATTTCCTTGTTTCCTTCGATATTGATTAAGGTGATTCGGCCGAAGTCATGGCCAACGCTGATCCACGACCTGCTCAGCCATGCATCTGGTTCTCAATCCTTGAAAGAATCGATCTCTATTTCGTGAGGGTGTTGTATTTCAGAAATCGTTGGTCGGAGGGTTCATTAGAATCAAGCAAGGCCTGTTGCGGGACATAGTGGATCCTAATTGGTTTAGTCGAAGGGGACTTACCATGAGGATCATCCGCGATGACTTTCGATCTCCGTTGGCTCACTCTCGTAGCGGCAGTATTCCACGCCGAATCACCCGCCCTCGCACAGTTTCCCATCCAGACACGGGATGCGTACCAAGCGGTCACCGTACCGGTTGCAGCAGATTTGGATGGTGATGGCCTCAATGAACTGGTCATGCAATTCACCGAAGGGTCCAGCCAACCAGAAGGCCTCTATGTCTTCAATTGGAACGGCGAATCGGCCCATCCTCAAAACGCGCCACTCCATTCAACTGCGTCAGCGCCCTCCTCTGGTTTTGCCCCCGTCACCATTGCCAACCTTGATCTCAATCTAGATGATGATGAGATCATCATCCGTGATAGCAATGGGCTGCGCGCCATTGATGGCGATGGTTCCATTCTATGGGATCGCCCATCGATTGATTTCGACCGATTCAACAACAGCCCCGTGATAGCGTACGACTTCGATGGCGATGGACGCGATGAGATACTGTACAGTTATCCCTACGACATGCCGGGGCTGAAAACGATTCTCAATATGGTTGATCATGACGGCAAGAACATGCCCGGCTGGCCGATCGAACTTTCGTTGGAGGACTTTGGCGTTGGAGTGCACTGTATTACCATTGCCAATCTAGGAGGCAACGACGTGCCCGAGATTGTGGTCGTAAGCAGCCCGGTTGCGGAGCAATCACCACACGTCATGAAGGGCTTTGATCTACGGGGTAACCAGGTTTGGGATTTTCCTTTGCGGGCGGTTGATGTTGTGGCGGTGGCGCAAGGGCCGGGGCAGGTTGATCGTTTGTATGCATTAGAATATACGTTCCGCCAAGATGGGCGTATCCGCTCAACCCTGAGCAGGTTCAATGGCGATACTTTTGTTGATCAAGTGGTTTGCGATCTTGGGCCCGACATTTTACATGAACGAATTGATAAGCGTGGGCACACCTATCGCGTGACGACAGTTGCGTGGGTTGGCCCTGCGCCGATTGTCTCAGATGCGCTCATGGTTGACGCATCCTCCAATCGTGTGTACTTCTCAGCCACATCTCTTGTCCGCGATTTCTTTTGGGATGGATACAACCAACCTGTCGAATCAGTTCGTCGGGCGGAGACGCAGATATTTTCATTTCAAGCGCAGTCATTTGCTGTTTCGCAAGGGTACCCGGTGCATTATGAATATGCTTACGAACCGAGACCATTCTCTTACCTCGATACTTCGCGGCTCATTAATACAGCGATTGCAGAGGAACGCCCCGATATGTTCTCACGGCGATTGTTGGTGCAAGGCGATTCACACACATTACAAACCTCAACCGAGCGGCGAAACGCGAAATGGTATCGCATAGTGATGTTCAAAAAAGCGGTCGTGCTTGAAGAATCACCCGGCAAGGAAACCGCATTATTCTTGCCCATGGTCGGCGGCGAATTGCATCGCCTGCGATTACCTACGACCGACGATTGGAACACCTTGAGCTGGCCCCAGTACCGACAGAATGCACAGCGCACAGGACGATTGGAATAGTTTGGAGTGTGATTGCGATCACGCACCATTGATTCGATGAACCAACTCTCCCACGATGGAGATGCCCCACCATCTCTATCCCTTCTATACCGAACCGGCGTTGTCCCTCAAACATGGGCAACGCCGTGTTCTTTTTTGAGAGTGAACGATTGCACCTCATAGGTGAAGTGGAATTCCTCATTTCAAAACGATGAGGGAGAGGCTACTCAGCATCTTCCGTTTTGGAGACCGTCCATTGGAACATCTCCTTGAAATCATGGAAGCACTTCTCGCAAACCCAGCGATCACCGTCAGCCGTCGAGTAACTTTCATGCAAGTCTCCTTCTCGTCACAAGAAATTTTGGCGGAACAGAATTCACAATGATTATGTTCCCACCCGGGCCGGTAAGATTGATACTGGCGCCAATGCAAAGTTACTCCCATGAGGTATCCTTCTTGCCCCATCAGTCTCCAGTCGCTCATCGTTGCTTCCTTGCTCCATCGGCTTGGTCATTGCACCCGAAGAAAGTGTACGCCAAGTCCCACGATACGGATGCCAATTTGCAGGCTGAGTTGTAATGAGTGATCCAAAAACAAAGAAAGGACCAAGGCGGAAACCTTGATCCTTCACAACGTGATTGAAAATGGGCAGGGCAGGATTCGAACCTGCGAAGGCTATGCCATCAGATTTACAGTCTGACCCGTTTGACCGCTTCGGTACCTACCCGGTACATGCTTCCTCTGCATCCCTTCCCCTCTTGCCGTTGGATGCAGGGCAAAAATAGGCCCGTTCGGGCTGAGAATCCACATCAAAGGCCTCCCAACCGCACGAAATCAGACCTTCAGGCATTTGCCCGAATGCGCCTCGGAATCAGAATCCAAGACGCCCTGACGGCGAACACCCTTCTATTCTCCTTCGTAACGGTCAGGCCTGCCCATTGTGGGATCTGTTTGTGGAATCCACCACGTGAGCCTACCGTGAATGTCCCCATATGCCCTGATTGCTCAAACTTTCATCCGGAGGCCTTGTCAAAATGTCCACCTATTTGAAAACGACCGCAGACGTCTACAAAGAAGCCGCTGAGCAACCTGCCGAAAATTTGTGCTGCGTGGCAACCCCGCCGATGAAATTGCCCGGCCTAAATATCCCCAGCATTATGCACGACATGAACTACGGCTGCGGCAACGCGGTCCAGATGCAAGATATGCAGCCCGGCCAAACGTCGCTGTATGTCGGAGTGGGTGGCGGATTGGAAGCCTTGTACCTCGCATATTACTCCCGCAAACCCGGGGGTGTGATTGCAGTTGATCCGGTGAAAGAAATGCGCGATGCCGCGATCCAGAATTTTGAAGAAGCAGCCCGATTGAATGATTGGTTTGACCCGTCCTTCGTCGATGTTCGAGATGGTGATGCTCTTGAGTTGCCCATTGATGACAACACGATTGATGTGGCCGCGCAAAATTGCCTGTTCAATATTTTCAAGGTCGGCAGCGATCTTGAAAAAGCGATGGCGGAAATGTACCGCGTGCTCAAACTCGGTGGCCGATTGGTCATGTCTGACCCCATCAGCGAGCAACCCATTCCACAACATCTGCAAGACGATGAACGTCTGCGTGCAGAATGTCTAAGCGGATGTATTCCGATGCAGGCGTATCTGGACTCGATTACCGATGTCGGGTTTGGCATGGTTGAAGTTCGTAGCCGCAAACCATACCGGGTGCTTGGCGCAAAAGAATATAAGATAGATGACCATCTGTGTTTGGAGACGGTCGAAGTCGCTGCGATTAAATCGCCGATGGCCGACGACGGACCTTGCGTATTCACCGGCCGAACGGTGTGCTATGTTGGGAACGAACCAGTCTTCGACGATGGCAAAGGACATGTGCTCATGCGAGGTATTCCGCTGGACGTGTGCGACAAAACATCCGGTGCGTTAGCGGCACTTGGACGTGACGACATGGTGTTCAGCGACTCGACATGGCACTACACCGGCGGCGGATGTTGCTGAGTTTCATCGCTTCAATCCAAGAATGAACCTACGGGCAGGATCAATTCGATCAATCCTTGTACTCGATTTCATTGGCTTGCAATTCGTTCAGGATTGTCTGATTGAGTTTCTTGCTGCCACCTTCGACAAAGAAGACTTCTTTGCCGCGATGAACGAGTTGGCCGAATCCTCTTGCTTTGTCTGCCCCGTGATAGGTGACGCTGGCATCGCCTAGTTGTTCACTAATCTTATCCATTTCCAAATCAGTGAATTTCTTAGCGAGGATTGATCGGTACTCTCGGTAGAATTCCTGCGCTTCTGCATCGGTATCCCAAGTCGTCGCCATGACGACCACGATGTCATCCGTGTCTGCGTTGCGGTATGCAGCGTACGCATCACCATCCCAGCCGGCGGTCGCGTTCTTTGAATCGACGGGGCTGGAATCGAAATTGGTCAACAGCACTTGTAGGTAAAATTCGCCATGAATCGCAGCGTCGAGTTGATCCCAATCTTCTAATGCAGCTGGCGTATCAAACACCATCGAGGTTGGCACATCCCGGTCGCCAAAATATTTCGTGGGATGGAGCACTTGTTCTGCGCTGACGGGCAAATCCTTGTACGCTTTGTTGAGTGATTCCCAGCCGCCCTGATGTCGCGCTTTCATGGAGAAGTAAGCGCCTTTCATGTACGCCGCCATCAGCGGATTCATGATGTAAGGCGGAATAGATTCCATTGCCTTCATTGCTTCTTTAATCTCATCATCATCGATACCCCCGATGGCCCCCAATGCTTCGTTCGAAGCCAGTTTGGTGAGCATCTCTGCATCAATGTTGGCCATCTGCTGAAACATCATGTCCTCCATGCCTTGGTTCTCCAACAGATCCATACCCATCATGGTTTTTGTCTGCCAAATCATCTGGACATAGGTTGCTTCACCTTCCACGAGACAGCGAACCGCAAGGATGGCATCATCATTGCGAGGCATTCCCTCTTCAACTTCCGCCACGGCTCGCATGGTCTTATCCAGATCAAAGTGCTGATCTTGGATAGCGTGGACGAGTTCGTGCGATGCAATCGTTTCGAGCGTTCCACCGGCATCATTTTGTTTCGTGAGATAGAAGAATCGTTTGGTCGCGGGATCGTAATAACCACCCGCCTGAGAGAGGAACGCATCTTTCAATTCGACTTTAAGATCAATGTCTTCCATCAGCATGCCGAGCCGATACAACCCGGTCGTCATATCTCGGTACGTGCCCTCGGGCATCTCCTTGTCGAGTTCAGCTTGGACAAACTCAGCAAAGTCTTCGCCGTTCTGATAGACGGCCGGGACTTCTTGTTTGAATTCGAGCCCACGAATTTCAACTATCGCTTCTTTGATGCTGTCAAGCTCGGGAAGCTTGACATCTTCAGGCTCTGCAACGGTCTCATCAGATGTTGCAAATGCGATCGCATGATGACCGGGGGTGGTGATGATTCCAACTGAGCACACCATTGCTGCGGCAACGGCAATACCAGGTAGCCACGTACGACAGGACGAGCAACTTCGCTCACCATGGCCGAAAGATTTGTCGGCATTTCCGAATTGCGTTGGCGTAGGGTTGTTGTTGGTCGTCGTCTTCATCATCAGTGAGTCCTTTGGTTCGAATTGGTCAGCCTATTTGTGATTCCTAGGCTAGTAGTCTTACGCTTTCGATTCATGTGAGCGCGATGCCGGGATAGTAGTGATTCGAGTATCCACGGAGCCCGAAATTCCCGTTACTTGTTCCACATTGACCCGCCGAAGGATGCCGAGTCACCGAGTTGCTCAGCAATTCGGATAAGTTGGTTGTATTTCGCGGTCCGGTCAGAACGACAAGGAGCCCCGGTTTTGAGTTGACCGCAATTGGTGGCGACAGCGATATCGGCAATCGTTGAATCCTCCGTCTCACCTGAGCGGTGGCTCAAAACAGCGGTGTAGCCGTTTCGAATGGCGAGATTAACGGTTTCAAACGTCTCACTCAGTGTGCCAATCTGATTCACTTTGACGAGAATGGAGTTGCCACATCCTTCATCAAGGCCTCGCTGCAGGAATTTGTGATTGGTGACAAACAGGTCATCGCCGACCAGTTGAACCTTATCTCCTAGCCGGGCGGTGAGCTTGGCCCATCCTTCCCAGTCATTTTCTGCCAACCCATCCTCGAGGGAGCGAATTGGGTAATTGTCACACCAACCTGCCCAGAGATCGATCATTTCATCAGCAGTTGCGATGCGGTCAGGCTCACTGGAAAAGAAGCAGTAGCCTTCCTTCCCTTTCTTCTCAGCTTCATTCCAAAGTTCGCTGGTCGCGGGATCGAGGGCGACAAAAATCTGCTCGCCCCACGAGTACCCTGTTTGTTTGACTGCTGCTTCGATGACTTGCAATGCCTCTTCATTCGACTTCAAGTCAGGGGCAAAACCACCTTCGTCGCCGACGCCGGTGGAATATCCTTTTTCGCCAAGCACGCTTTTGAGCTTGTGATAAATCTCAACACTCGCCTGAAGTGCTTCATCGAACGTATCAAACCCCCAAGGCTGAATCATGAATTCTTGGAAATCAACCGTGTTGTCTGCGTGTTTCCCGCCATTCAAGATGTTGAACATGGGCACGGGAATTGTCTTGGCCGATGACCCTCCGAGGTACCGGTAGAGCGGAAGTCCGCTTTGATCTGCAGCGGCTTTGGCGACAGCCATGGAGACGCCGAGGATCGCGTTGGCTCCGAGGTTTGATTTATTGGGTGTGCCGTCCAGTTCGATCATGATCTGATCGACGGTTTCCTGATCACGTGCATCGAGGCCGAAGAGTTGAGGTCCGATTTGTTCGTTGACATTGGCGACAGCGTTCATGACGCTCTTGCCGCCATAGTAATCCGGATCGCCATCTCGGAGTTCGCAGGCCTCATTCTCACCTGTCGATGCTCCGGAAGGGACCATCGCTCGACCTGCGGCACCTCCCATAAGTTCGATGTCGACTTCTACCGTAGGGTTCCCACGTGAATCGAGGACTTGACGGCCGTGAACATGTTCAATTGCAAATTCCATCCGACTCTGCCTTTCTGTACAATCGTTTGAAACGAAATACCGCCTGCAGATACAAGCACCGAGGATCGATCTTTGTACGTTGATCCAATTACGGTCTATTCTATTGGCCACTCGTCGACGATATGGTAGGCGTGGTGCTAATTCAGTATTTGCACTCGGCTGAGGGACCATTCGACCGAGGTGGACTACTATCAAAGGATGATTTTGGCTCCATTCCTTAGGAATAACCGATTCACGGGAACGCTAGTGTGTGAGACGGATCAGACCGCGCCTCTTTTTATTATGATGATGACGGTTTGGATTGACACGGAAACGGACCATGGCAAAGAAACTCCCCAAAACGCTTGCCATCTTAGATGAAGACATGTGCACCGGCTGCGAAGCCTGCGTGTCGGTCTGCCCGGTGGATTGTATTGATACCGATGAGGGGCATCAATTCGTCGAAGTCATGCAAACCTGCCATATCGACCTCAAGCGATGCATCGGCTGCACTTTGTGTGCCCAAGTCTGCCCCTGGGATGTCATTACGATGATCCCTACCGATCAGGTGATGTATGTCGACAAGTTTGTTGACGCGTTGTCCTGAGCCATACCACTACATCGCCTATCCAATCCAAATACTGCTAGCACGATCCGGTAGAGCGGATCAAATGTGAATGCGCATGTCTTGTCATGGTGAAACCAAGTTCCGTTTGGAAGGTACGAAATCTCCTTGGAGCGGAGACATTCGTGTACAATCAATGCAATCACGGATGAAACGGATGTCATTCCACAGCTCTGCGGTAGCGTTATTTGAGATAGTTGCCCAGCCTTGCCGATAGTTCTGGTACACCATTATGCAAGACTACTCCAGACGTACATTCCTGTTTCTTGGCTTGGGTTTGCTCTCAGGTTGTGCAAGCAACAAATCGACTACCCCCTTGCCAGATGCGCCTTGGCAATCGAATGCCAATCGGCGAGACGATGCGAGCCGTCGGCCGGCTAACACGAACCACACAAGGGTTGATTCCAAGTATGATCTGAGTCATCCCAGAGAGAAAGCAGTACATCTCCCAACGTATGCCCTCCCTGCAGGTGTCCTACCTCGCACCCGATGGGCAACAGGCAACCTGATTCCCATTCGGATGGACAAGATGGCTCCAATTGTCCGCGTAACGGTCCATCATGATGGGATGACGCCGTTCTTGTCTTCGACCGAAGCATCATCAAAAGCACGCTTGGATGCAATTCGACGTGGCCACCAAGGTCGCGGTTGGGGCGATATCGGATATCACTACGTCGTCGATCGAGCAGGCAGAATCTGGGAAGGCAGGCCTTTGAAGTATCAAGGGGCTCATGTCAGGGACCATAACGTCGGCAATATCGGAATCATGTGCATGGGCAATTTCGAACGGCAAAGCCCATCCGAGGCACAACTCAACGGCCTCGAAAAGCATCTCAAAACCATCATCCGAGCCCACAACATAGTTGATCGCAATATCGTGACGCACCAGGAATTGGCTGCGACAGCCTGCCCGGGGCGAAACCTACAGCGGTTTATGGTCAATATCCGACACAACGGCCATCTTGCCTAGAGAAGAACAAAAGACGCGACATTCAACCGATGGCAAGGCGCCATCGAAGAGCAAAAAAAACACAACCACCCGTGTATACACGGGCGGTTGTATTGATTGTCTGTTTCGAGTCTATTCTCAGCTCATTTATTGAGCAGGACGACGATCTCGACGCGTCGTGAATTGTTCTTGGTATCCATCGGTTCGTTGAGGCCAAATCCCGCGACATACATTCGTTTGGCGTCGACGCCTCTCGTCTTGAGGTATTCCTTAACCGCCATTGCGCGTTCTGCACTAAGCCGATCGTTGGTTTTCCACGAAGACTTCCTTATAGGATCGCTGTCGGTATGACCTTCGATGCGAATCGATCTGCCCGTGTAGGTTGAATTGAGAACCTGTGCAACTTGGTCCAGTGAAGATTTTGCGGAAGATTTGAGTGTTACCTTGCCCGATGCGAACAAGACATCGCCTTCGACCCGAGCGGTCACCTCGCCTGCACCAAACTCACCTTCGACACCTCGAATGTTATCAAATCCGGTTGATCGTTGAGCTGGCTTGGCAGCCAGTTGATCTTCCAATTGTCGATTGGCATCACGATATTCTGCGACCGAGTTCGCCAGCCCATTGCGATCACCTTCACAGGCATCGAGGGCAGTTTTAAGATCACCGTTTTCAAGGCGAAGGTCTTGGTTCTCTGAATAGAGCCGATCCCGTTCTGCCTTCATGCCATTATTGCATCCCGTCAAACCGGAGAGGATTGAAACGGAGATGATCCCGCACGCCATCACCCTGAAGAAATTCATGACACGAAGTCCTTTCTAAGAGACTCTCAATTCAGTGTTTTGCACCATCAATCATACCCGCTTGGCCGACCAACCAGCTGCCGCGGTTCATGCCTATGGTATTTCGTTGTAGACGGTAGGTCATGGGATGAGCGATGAAATCCTGTCCCTATTTCAAATCATCGGGTGAGATGGGCCATTTGCTCCAATTTGGACTGGACAGATGAACGATCAACCACAATGGATCACAATGTGACGATCAGTAGGGTTTCGTCGATGCTCCCACACATAGATCCCCTGCCATGTACCTAGCGTCAATCGACCTGCGACAATCGGAATAGAGAGAGAGGTCGCGGTCAATGCAGCTTTGATATGCGCTGGCATGTCGTCAGGGCCTTCTGCAGTGTGCTGATACAAGGGATCACATTCAGGAACCAGACGATTCAGCCATCGTTCGAGGTCACGAGCAGCCGTGGGATCTGCATTCTCTTGAATAGTGAGGCTGGCGGAGGTATGGCGGATGAAAATTGTACAGAGACCAACCTCTAATCCCGATTGCATTACGATGGGGATTACTTCGGACGTGATTTCCATCAGGCCCGGCCGGGAGGATTGGATCGTCAACTCAACCGCTTGACTCATGATGAGATTGGTCTTTCTGGGCGGGGAAAGTGGTTTCAGCGACCAGGAACGGCTTCATCCGATTGAGGGTACGATCGCCAATCCCCTTGACTGCAACCAAATCTTCGTGATTTTCAAATTCGCCGTGTTCATCGCGATGCACCTTGATTCGCTGAGCGAGGGATGGCCCCACGCCGGGCAACAAGTCGAGCTCCGCCAGATTGGCCTGATTCACATCGACTTTCATACGGTTCAATCGCGTCCAGTGGATGGGGTTATCCCGCGATCCATACGTGGAAGTAGAGTGGTGCACCGCCAGTGGAATTGGACGAGCACTCCATGCTCCCGTAAACAGCCCGACTGACAGGGCCAAGACGATCAAGATCGGGAATTGAGAGGGCTTGGAAGAAGTCCCGCTGTTGGAATCGTGATGAGGTGAATTGCTTCCCATTTGTTTCCCTCCGTCAGCCATTTGAGCCCCCTAGACGGCCTACGGCAGGTCCCATGTGTCTTGACTGATCATATCCACTTCCATGGTTCTAGATTTGGTTCTAGGTCGGGTTTCTAACTCTAGGCTTGACCTCAGGATTGTGCCTCATTCGACCCTCTATACAGCCGATCAGCATGAGAACAGATTGTGATTGATGATATTCAGCCTAAACTTCATGTAGTAGATCCGGAGTCGACGAATTCGTGATGCACACGTTTGTTTTTTTGCCACTGCTTTCATCCTTGCTATCAGGCCTCTAGATCTATTTCTTTGATTACTACGGTACAGTTTGAAGGAACATACCCATGCCGGCAACCGCTTCCACATCCATCGAGATCTCAAGTCCGACGATGCACCGCAATTTGAGTACCGCAATTCTCATTGAGCATGCCATTCGGAATGATGAAGGTGTCCTTGCATCCAACGGCGCATTGATGTGCACCACTGGAAAATACACTGGTCGCAGTCCAAAAGACAAATTCGTCGAGGACACGCCTGATGTACACGATTCCATTTGGTGGGGTGATGTTAATCGAAGTGTAAGCCCGGAGACGTTTGACATCATTCTTGACCGAGCGACTAAGCACTTAGATTCACAGAATGAACTGTACGAATTTCAGGGGCTCGCTGGTGCGGATGAGAAGTTTCGTCTCCAGGTTCGCGTTGTAACCCAAAAGGCGTGGCACAGTCTTTTTGCTCGAACGCTGTTCATTCGCCCGACCGACGAACAATTGGCCAACTTCAATGAAGACTGGACCATTCTCAATGCCTGCGATTTGCAGATTGATGATTATGAAGCGCTCGGCCTAAACAGCCCCACCGGCATTCTCCAATCAATGACCCGCAAGATTGTTGTTATCTGTGGAACTCAATATGCCGGTGAAATCAAAAAGAGTATCTTCTATGCGATGAACTACGACATGCCCGCGGTCGATGTCTTTCCTATGCATTGCTCTGCTAATGTTGGCAAAGATGACGCGAGTGATGTTGCACTATTCTTCGGTCTGTCCGGCACGGGCAAGACCACATTGTCCGCAGACCCCAATCGCGGACTCATCGGCGATGATGAGCACGGCTGGTCGGACAAAGGCGTGTTCAACTTCGAAGGTGGTTGCTATGCGAAATGTATTCGTCTTAGCAAAGAAGGTGAGCCTGAAATTTGGAACGCCATTCGATTCGGTTCGGTCCTGGAAAACACCGTGCTCGATGATGATCGAACACCCGATTATGATGATGGCTCTCTTACTGAAAATACCCGAGTTACGTACCCAGTTGAATACATTGAGAACGCGGTCATTCCTTCGACGGCAGGTCATCCGCAAAATGTAATATTCCTCACTGCAGATGCGTTTGGTGTGTTGCCTCCAGTTTCACGATTAACACGCGAACAGGCGATGTATTACTTTATCAACGGATATACCTCGAAATTGGCAGGAACCGAGCGAGGCGTGACTGAACCTCAGCCGAACTTCAGCCCATGCTTTGGTGGTCCATTCCTCCCCCGTCCTCCACAGGTCTACGCAGATATGTTGGCCGAGCGCGTCGAAGAGCACAATGCTGATGTGTGGCTGCTCAATACCGGTTGGTCCGGCGGTGGTGCCGCTGATGGCAGCCGCATCAAACTCGCCTATACACGAGCCATGGTGACTGCGATCTTGAACGGCACATTGAGCAATGCAGATTTCAAATCAGAGCCACATTTCAATCTCAACGTACCGAATGCGATTGCGGATGTGCCCAGTGAAATTTTGAATCCGCGCAACACTTGGGCGGACAAGGATGCATACGACAAGACTGCACAAGACTTGGCGGGCCGATTCCGCAAGAATGATGCGACGTTTGAAATGGACGATGCTGTCCGTCAAGCTGGCCCGCCGACGTCTGCCTAATCCGCAGAACAGGCCTAACTTGTTTCATCAAGCAACATACAGACCTTGGGAGTGCTTCAAGCTCCCAAGGTCTTTTTCTGTCTTCAAATAGACGCCATCGGCGCTGAGTGCGCAGCACAATCGGCCCGGTACAATTCGGGGCTCGCATGACACAGAAAAAGAACTAAAATCTCTCTTAGCCGGGGTAGGTGGGTTTTTGTTGCCAATTGAGTTCGTAGGTGTTTGGAATGCCGTGGTATTCCTTGGGGAACTCATAATCTTTTTGGAGTGGATGGCCAACCCAGTCTTCGGACATCAAAATACGTCGAAGATCCGGATGATTGGTAAAGACGATGCCCATGAGGTCAAACGCTTCGCGTTCGTGCCAATTCGCGGCCGGCCACAGATCCGCGACGGATTCCATTTCAGGATTCGCACGATCACAGAATACCTTCACGGCAAATTCATGCCCGTGGTCGAATGACCGCAGATCGTAGACCGCCGCCAATTTGTCTTGGCCGACGTAATCGATGGCGGTTACTGACATCAGGAAATCGAACTTCAACTCCGGATCGGTCAATAGGAATGATGCGATCTCGCGCCAGTGGGCAGCATCTACATCAATTCGAGGATGCTTGTCCTCACCAAATGCTTCGATGATCTGGTCGCCAAATTTGGTTGTGAGTTTGTCCGCGATCTGAGTGGTTTTCAACATAGTGGGCCATTATAGCCCTCCACTCGATCAGGGGTGAGCGGGGCAAATCGATGTCGAGATCATGCGTAAGGCCCCGAGTGCATCAAACGTAAATCCACCCTTCGACCGGAGCACTATCACGATCATCCTGTAATATGGATGTATGGTCCATCTCCATAAATCGCTGGGCAGCAGGGAGCATAAGCAGGGAATCAAGCGCATCACCTTCCGGATCGTCGAGTGTGATTTTTTGGGTAGACTCACTCAACTCCATTCCATTCTCTTGCATGAGTTGATTGAGCAGCGATTCGCGTTGTAATCTACAGTTTTTTGAATCGCCTTTGTATCCACGATGAGGCCATTGCCACGCTCTGAGCGATGAACTCGGACAACCTTCTCCTACCCACACTGTGGCCTTGGACTTGATCTCAGCTTGCATGGGCATGATTGCAACATGTTCCATTTTCATCAGAGGCAGCAACACTGACACCATGCAATGCCACGTTTGTTTAAAAAGACGGATGTTCATCGGCGCTTGCGGTGTTTTGAATCGCTTATCAATTCCCCGCTTCGGTTCTCGGCCGGTTGCCTTACGACATGCGCGACGCCAATCTCGTGCATTTTCAAATGTGGCCAACCATTGCAAAGTAGATTCCCAAGTCGGTTCCATATCGTGTTGGCGCAACTGTTCGATCGCGAGCGAAAACGGTGCGTCAATAAGCCAATAGTGTTGCGCACACTCTTCTTCCCCTGATTTTGCAATGAGCCGAACCAATTCGGCAAAGGTGAAGTTGTTTCGCGTATTGGCTTGGGCTCTTGGGTCCACGTCTGCCAACGGCGACCATGTGGAAACCCAGATTTTTTTGCGGTGTTTTTTGGCTCCGCTGAAATCGATGCCGTGAAATACTTCGTCGCAACGCTCGCTCATGATACCCACGCTCCAGAATCTTGGATCGCATCTACCTTCTGTTGCCAATCATCAAATCCAGGCTTACCCATGAGCCCAAATGTTGCTTTCTTACCGGTTTCGACCGCAGGTTGGTCATACGCGTCGATGTTCAACAGCAATCCTGCGTAGGCTGTCGCGACCTGCCACAGTTGGATAAATTGCCCGACGGTGTAGGCATTTACGACGGGGAATTTGATGGTGAAATTCGGCCGATTGCTCTCCACAAGGGCAAACTCAGTGGCGCGTTTTTCTGCATTGAGAAGTGCTGCGAGAGATTGACCTTCAAGATACGCCAAATTGTCGACACCCATACCCGTTGGAATGGTAACATCGTTTTCGAATTGTCCGACTTCGAGAAACCCGAGGACTTTATCGTGTGGTCCTTCTCGGTACAACTGCACTTGCGAGTGTTGATCGGTGGTGCCCAACGCTTTGATGGGGGTGGCCCCTGCGAAAACAGTGTTGCCGTCACGATCGGTTTGCTTCCCCAAAGATTCTGCCCACAATTGGCGGAACCAGTCAGCAAAAAGATACAGGCCATTCGAATATGACATCATCACATGGTTGGGCTTGCCCCTACGAGTAAACTCAATCAGCATCCAAGCGAGTAGTGCTGCAGGATTGGATCGCAATTCGATGTTCTTGCAGCGGTTATCCATATCCGCAGCGCCAGTTAGTAATTCCTCGATATCAATTTCACCCATGGCTGCACTAAACAGGCCGACCGGAGAGAGCACGCTGAATCGCCCCCCTACTCCATCAGGTACGGGCAGGTTCTGATAACCCTCACGATCCACGATGGATCGCATCGTCCCAACACTCGGATCCGTCACGGCAACAATGTGTTTGGCGAATCGGCCATCGCCCAATTTTTCTTTGAGCCAATTGCGAAAGATCATAAACTGAGCCGCGGTTTCTGCGGTCTCACCAGATTTGGAAATGACATTGACCATCGTCTGCTCAAGCGTCGGATCTGCTCGTTCAATGTGCTCCATCGTGTTCAACACAACCTGTGGGTCGACGTTGTCTAGAACATACAAACGTGGGCCGGGACGATACTTACATCCGGTCAGGTTGTGGGTGTGCGGTTTGAGGGCAGCTTGAAGCGCAATGTTGCCAAGGGCTGATCCGCCAATTCCGAGGACGACCATGTGCTTACAGCGATCACGGGGTGTGTGGTCGGCGAAATAGGCATTGACGTTTTCCTTAATTCCATGAATGGCCTGCAGATGACTCGATCGCATCGGATCATGAGGCAGATTCCGCCAGCGAATATCGCCTGAGGCTTGCATTGAAGCCAATTCTGCGGTGAAATTCGCCATGTGCGAATCGGCTCGTTCCAGGTCATCCGGTGTTAAGCCATGCTCATCTCCGATTCGATCAGCAAACACATTCGCATAATGCAATTCCAAGGCAGACCTACTGGTTTCAGCGTTCGCGATAGTGGGTGTGTTCTTCATCATCATGCGGGCAGGATAGGATCACGAGAGCGGCTGGGAATGTCAGTGTTGCCCCGTATTGCTGCCGTTTCTGATGGAATCAAACCTAAATTTCGAATAAGGCGAATCCCCATTGCGATTTCAGTTCCTCGCTATTCTATGATGTAGGTCTAGAATCCCTAGGAACTGGCCCGCGATGACCACCGATATCACTACTCTGTAAGTAGATAGGACAATGATGCCCCTGACAAATGAACAAATCATGGAAGCATTGCGTGGTGTTCAGGATCCTGAAATCCACAAGGATCTAGTCACGCTGAACATGGTGAAGAACATTGATGTCAGCGGGGCAGCTGTTTCGGTGGTGATTGAGCTCACGACCCCTGCATGCCCGCTTAAAGATCAGATTCGCTCTGAAGTTGAGCAAGCGATTCGAATGTGCGCAGCTGAAGCATTGGAAGTGGTCGAGCTGGTGAATATCGAGTTCACTGCAGATGTGCGATCACCCCAACAGAAATTACAAGATAATGGTTCGCTTCTGCCCAATGTGCGAAACGTCATCGCTATCGGCGCGGGCAAAGGCGGCGTGGGCAAATCCACCGTCAGTGTCAATGTTGCCGTATCCTTGGCTCGCCAAGGCGCTCGGGTTGGAATCATTGATGGCGATGTGTACGGGCCTTCGTTACCCACGATGCTTGGGTTGGACGCTGAACAGGCGACCATGGCAAACGACATGATTCAGCCGTTTGAAATACATGGCGTGAAAGCGATGACCATCGGCGCACTGGTCCCACCCGAAAAACCATTGATCTGGCGCGGCCCCATGGCCCACGGTGCTTTCAAGCAACTCATAACACAAACCGAGTGGGGCGAATTGGATTATTTGATCGTTGACTTGCCCCCCGGCACCGGTGATGTCCCGCTCTCGTTGATGCAGATGCTACCGTTGGCGGGTGCAGTGATTGTGAGCACGCCCCAAAAGGTCGCTCAGGACGACGCTCGTCGTGCAGCAGGAATGTTTAGCCAAATGGGTGTTGCAGTCTTGGGAGTCGTAGAGAATATGAGCTATTTCGTGTGCGAACACGGAACAGACTACGACATCTTTGGGCGAGGCGGTGCGGAGATGATGGCTCAGGAATTAGGCGTCCCCTTCCTTGGCGCGCTGCCGATCACCCCTGAATTAAGAGAAAATTGCGATACGGGTAACCCAACCGCCAACTTCGAAAACCCCGGCCCTTTACAACTATCGCTCGAGTCAATCGCTCAGAATCTGGCCGCTCAGATTTCAATTGCTGCTCTTCGTCAAGATAGCGTGCAGCCGACAATGTCGATTTCATAATCACCCAATCGGGTATTCATTTGGATTTGCATTGCTCTCGCCTCGCCGAATGAGTGTTGTATCCTGTTGCCATGAAATACCGCTTGTCCATACATTCTGACCGCGAGCATTGCCTATTCCTTATGCTGGCGTTGATGTTGCTCGTTTTTGTGCTGCCGATCATTGAGGGCATTCCGTTACCATGGATTGGCCAGAGAGGACATGCAGGCGAATCAGGCAATCAGATTCGGGTCATTGGCCCTTTGGCATTGGCAGTCTTTCACACCCTCATCCTTGTCAGCAGTGCCGTCGCAGTAAGTAACAGCAGAGTCTTGACTCGCCGTTTCATGTTCGGCCTTGGTGCCGCCCAATTGTTATGCAGTTGGGGAATCATGCTAACCAAAGCGATCGAATTTGATAGTGCGGCGGTTGAGACCGTTCGACAATTCTACCTGTGGACGACGATCGTCCTGTATCTATTAGTCATGTTCAATGTGCTTGGATATGTTTTGCGAGGCAAGACAGTAACTCGTGATCGGATATTTGGCGCCATTTGCGTTTACATTTTTCTAGGCATCATCTGGGCATTTGGGTACACGATTCTTCATGCATGGAACCCGGAGAGCACGTTCACATTCCCGGGCACAGACGTAAACAACGAAGCGTATTGGTTGGGTGATTTCATCTATTTCTCATTTGTGACGATCACCTCGCTGGGCTATGGCGATATTACCCCGGTCTCAAGACCTGCACAGATGCTGGCGGTTTCAGAAGCGTTGACGGGAACGCTCTTTATGGTCCTCCTGATGGCACGATTGGTAGGGTTGTATAACCCGTTTCAGGAAGACAATCCATCAAAGGTCGAATCCCGTCACGAGCAGACTTGATGCAAATCCATTGATGACTAATATGTTGGCGGTGAAAAGAAATCTGAGTGCACTGCCCTTAGTAATGGTGCGACTACTCCTCTCGTAAGATTGGTTATTTAGAAAGCAGATAGACTATGTCCGAACAGAACTATACCACAGTCAAAATTGAAACTGAATGTGGCGATATGACCTTTGAATTGTGGGACGATGTCGCACCCGGGCACGTTGAGAATTTCCTCAAATTGACCGACTCTGGGTTCTACAACGGCCTCGTCTTTCACCGAATCATTCCCGGCTTCATGGTGCAAGGTGGATGCCCAGATGGCACGGGGACCGGCGGCCCAGGCTGGGCGGTGGACGCAGAATTCAACGACCGCCAACATGATAAGGGCGTCCTTTCCATGGCGAGATCGCAGGATCCGAATTCGGCGGGCTCACAATTCTTCATCTGTCTCACCCGCAGTGGATGTGCTCATTTGGATGGTCAGTACACCGCATTTGGCAAAGTGACCGATGGCATGGACGTGGTCGACGCATTGGGCGAGCGGAGCGAAGGCCCCCCGCCGACAATGAACACCGTCAGCCGCATCGAAGGCTGATTGATTCCTAAGAAATTTTATGTTTCGATGATCTGAACCGCCCTCTGCACCGCCAGAGAGGCGGTTTTTTGACGGATGTGCTCAAACCCCTCCAAACACATCGCGAGTGGAGACATGCTCGGACGGCTCAATGGGCAAACCACCTGCCCGGGGAATAGTTTTCGGGTATAGTGTGTTTGTAGGGTAAAGAGGGAGAGGGTATGCAAGCCCGCCGTGTCGACCTGACACATCTTGCGTAGATCGAGGTAACGAGTTTAAAAAGGGATGCACCCGGCGTTGGTCGGAGCCACTCTTTCCTCCCCGTGCAGTTGACACCTATAGTACTGCTACGGAGGAGCGATCTGTGGCGCGCATGGGTTCGTCCGCTCATCCAGAGAGTCGTTTGTCAGCATTGCGACAAACGGAGACACGAGGACTTCATGGCAAAGCCGTTTCTTGAGATTGAGACCCCTGCCGGGCGAAAACGTCTAAAAATGTCGGGCAAACCTATTTCCATTGGCCGTCATCCGGACAACTTTTTAGTGATTCAGGATGACCGGGCAAGTCGGTTTCATTGTGTCGTCGAGTTGACGCCTGATGGTTATCAGCTTCGCGATCTAGAAAGTAGCAATGGCACGAAACTAAACGAATCCAAGATCGAGACGATCCTCCTCGGATCAGGCGATGTCTTTCGGATTGGGCAAACCCGATTTCGGTTTGTAGATCCCGAGCACGAAGCCATTCCCATCTCTATGGATGCAGTTGATCCCATCCTGCGCGGGAAGTCGGATGACGACCCGCATTCGATACCGCTGTCGGGTGACGATTTCGCGACAGGCCCATCTCAGAACCAACGTTCCCGCCCCACCTCTCCGCCCGTCCTTCAATCAAGCGATGAGCCGGATTACAATTCACTGCTCTCCGATTTGGGATCAAACCACGCTTATGCAGACCACGAAAAAGTCTTGCGTGATATGGCAGAAGCTGGATTCACCAAGGAATTTACCGAGAATCAAATTGCACTCGTGAACGCGCGAGGCAACACTGTACACGCATCAGATGATTCTGGCCTTGAACGCAAGAAACGCAAAAAGAAGGGCGATGATTCCGCGGAGGGAATTCGAATCTTACGCCTCTTGCTTCTGATCTGCTTCCGTACGCGGGCTACTGATTTACATGTCGAACCCAAAGCAGATGATTTCATGATTCGACTGCGGTCGGATGGCACAATGGTTGATGTAGTACGTCTGCAAAAGAACGTGGCTTTGCGCTTAGTGGGTGTGGTGAAAGTGTTATGCGATATTGACATCGCTCAACGTAACATCATTCAGGAAGGTCATTTTTCCTCTGCAGTGCCCGGCCGACGTGTGGATTATCGCATTAGTTTTACGCCTTCGATGTTTGGCCAAAAGCTCGTTATTCGCGTGCTTGATCTAGCCAACGCACCGCGCTTCATGAGCGAACTCAACCTTCCTCATTGGATGTTCGAGATTGTGCGCAAAGTCTCTCGTCAAGATGCGGGCATGGTACTCGCCTGTGGGCCGACCGGCTCAGGCAAGACGACCACCCTGTACTCGATCCTACGCAATATCGATTCCAATCAGCGCAATGTGATCACCATTGAAGATCCAGTTGAATACCAATTGGATGGTGTTACCCAAATCCCAATCAATGAAGTCCAGGGCAATACGTTTGCGACATTGTTGCGGTCTGTATTGCGACAGGATCCCGATGTCATTCTGCTCGGCGAAATTCGAGACAAGCTCACCGCCCAAACTGCAATGCAGGCAGCCATGACCGGTCACTTGGTCCTCTCGACCGTCCACGCCAAGGACACGATCGGCAGCGTCTTTCGTTTGCTCGATCTCGGCGTGGAACCTTACTTGGTTTCAAACAGTTTGAATCTCGTACTCGCGCAACGTTTGGTGCGCATCCTATGTGATAACTGCAAAATTGACAAGAAGCCGACCCCCCAACAGGTCTTGGCGATGGGCAAATTTGTAGAAGGCGTGACTGAAGTGTTTGCCCCCGTCGGTTGCGGCAAGTGCTTGAAGACCGGCTACACCGGCC
>PJEL010000637.1_pt1 | contig 40969 bp, 35 predicted proteins | sample 1853271 | NCBI WGS metagenome assembly PJEL01 (sample SAMN08108733, study PRJNA415343) | Invertebrate metagenome, whole genome shotgun sequencing project. | host: Globobulimina | place: Sweden: Gullmar Fjord | collected 2015-08
CTATTAATTTCTGAATATCTTTTTTCGCTGAACGTTTTGTTTTACGAGCCATTTGTTATATACAAAGGAAATTTTTGAACCAATCCTAATTAGAATTTTATACGAGGTGCTATAGACATTGCCATGAGTTCCTGGAAGAATAGTTTACAAGCGTACGGAATATACACCTGAGCAATTTCGGTAGTATTTCCACCTTTTACACACTTGCAGAGGAATCTCTGACGATCCAGGTCAGCTTGGCATATAGTACCGCATAATTTACAAACGTGAACACGGTAAGGATCGGAGTTATAAAACAACCGGTCTTTCAACATATTCGCGGCCCCGTGCGCAATCAGTCCGTCCCGTTCCATCTCGCCGAACCTTAGACCTCCCTCGCGGGATCTACCTTCAAGTGGTTGACGGGTGAGTTTGGTAACAGGTCCTGTTGAACGAGAGTGGAGTTTGTCAGAAACCATATGCTTTAGACGTTGATAATACGTTGGTCCAATAAAGATTCTTGCAGGGAGAGGTTCTCCTGAGTCACCATTGTAAAGTACTTCGGTACCGTCTCCGCTAAATCCGTAAGATTCAAGAGCTTCAGAAATTTCAGATACTTGTAAGCCGGTAAATGGGGTAGAGTCTCCTTCCCTACCAGCCATTACAGACACCTTTCCAAGAAGACATTCGATAAGATGACCGACAGTCATACGAGAAGGAATAGCATGAGGATTAATAATAATATCCGGTACAATTCCATCTTCGGTAAAAGGCATATCCTCTTGATTATACATCATACCTACGGTTCCCTTCTGTCCATGTCTCGACTGTCCACACCACTGAACTTTTCCGTTACGACGTACGTAGATAATACCACTTGGAACTGTTAAACAATATACTGATTCTTTGGTGTGTGGAATATATTCTTCAAACTGAACTTTTTGTTTCTTGGAATGACCATGATTTACTTCCGGTCTTAATTTTGATTTAATAATTGTAATAACCCAACCAGGTACGTTATTTCTACATTTTCTTCCTCTGATATAAAAATCTTTAATACCTTCTGCTCTTTCAATCTTATTTGCAGCCCATCCAGCATGTAAAGCTAATTGTGTAACATCGTCTGACAATTGGTCAGAACTTGTATAATACATGTGAGCATTTGATTTATTAATGTAACCGTCTCCTAACATAAGCCCTTCAATCAATTTTCTACTCTGACGTTGACTTAATTCAAAACACCATTGTGGAAGGAATTTTGTTAAAGCTCCATCAGGACTAAAATTTTTAAAATATACTGCAAGTTGTTTATCAAAAATTCTTAATTTGTAAAATGGATATTTCTTTTTGTATTCAGTATATTCATATCCAAGTTGTGGAAGAACTTTATAAAGAACTTCTTGTACACGTTTTTTACAATGACAGATTTCAACTCTGTTACTTTTATCAACCCATCCTTCTGCTATCCAGATTCCAAATAATAAAAGAAATGCGTCCATTTTTTCAACTGTATCAAATGTTATCTCGGGAAGTATAGTTTGACTAGGACCGTATGTACAACTTGGTAAGGTAAAGAAGTAATCAGGAGCTTCCCAATTAGCATCCTTTTTGTATCTAACTCTTTTTCCAACTATATCTCTTGCTAATTTAAATTCATAAGGTCCGTATTGAAATTTACCATCAATTGTTTGTCTTTTTGAAACCCACATACGATGATTACCGGTAACTTTCAAATCTATGTTTGAATTTCTAATATGATATAAATCCCCTTCGTAATTATGATAGTGCATTATCTCAGTAGGATTGTCATACACCAATTCATCATTTTTTAAACATGCAACTTTATCTTCTTTAGTAACGTCTTCTATGCGTTTCCAACCATCAATGCATAAAACGTCATGCCCAGTAACAAAACCGGTTATTCCTCAAGGTTTCCCAAGAGGCCAGACTGTACCTTAAGCCCTCACTGGAGCTGATTAAACTCCTCAGACCCACACCTTTGCAGTCGTTGAGACGGAACCATATTCTAATCATAATGAACTTAGGTTCTCGCCTGCGGATTGCCCATTCACTCGCTTTCGCTCGTTTATCCTTGAACTTTTTACCATTGGAGACGGTAATTAACCGTGTTCCTTTTGGACCTTTCGGTACAAAAGTGGTATTCAAGGCTTTAGGGGTTTCCCGCAACCAGGTTGTGTTGCCTTTGACTACTCGTCAAAGACTAGCATTCTTCTTTTCAAAGATGCTTTTATGCCCTATTGTTAAGGCAAACTTATCACCAATCTCAGGAATACGAATGCTTCTCATTTTAACCTTAGTGTACTTAAATCCATCTGAATTAGTTGTGAGTAACACTCGATCAACTACACCAGCCTCATTCGGTCTCATTGAAGTTGAAACGTCACGTTTCTTAAAGTCTGATCCATGTCTATTGCGGTTAATTTCATGCTTGTTAGTAGCTAAAGGAGTAGTTTTACCGATAATGATATCGTTTTCAACTGCACGTGACCCAGGTTCAATAATACCATCAGGAGCTAATTTACCGTAGTTACCATGCTGAATACCTTTGGTTTCAGTTTTGTTAGGAACTTCAAACTTTTCCATCAAACCACCTACTCTAACAATTTCCTTTTCTTGACCATCGTAAGTACGAAAGAAACTACTTCTAAAGAGTCCACGATCAACTGCTCCCTTGTTGACGAGGATACTATCTTCCTGGTTATAACCACCGTAGGTCATGATAGCTACAACAGCATTGATACCGGCTGGAAGTTCCTTAAATCTCATAAACTTCATCGTCTTGGTAGTCACCAATGGTTTTTGAGGATAATGAAGAACGTGAGCTAATGTATCATAACGATCATAGTAATTAGATGCATAAACTCCCATTGCTTGTTTTCCCATAGCAGCTTGGTAAATGTTACGAGGACTCTGATTGTGATCTGGAAATGGGATAATACTTGCACAAACACCTAACATGACACTTGGATGAAGTTCAAGGTGGGTGTATTCGGGTGCATCTGGTTTATTAAGATCGTCCATATTCATTGCAATCATTAGTTCTTCTGACTCGTTGACATCAACATATTCCACGATTCCTTGAGAAAGTAGATCAACCCAACTTGCATCCTTGGTTTCTTGGTTAAATTTATGGAGATTTTCTAATACTAATAGAGGTCGACAACAACGACCTGCTCCAGTAAACATCTGAAGTTCTCGAGTATCACGATCAAGTGTAACACTGGTGTCATTATTGATCATCAAACGACGACGGAAACTTTTAAGTTTGGACAAAAAGAGTTTAACTCTAACTTCATCAATGCTCATAATCCAGGCACCATCTAGAAAGACTTTGTAAAGATTTGCGGAATCTCTCATATCACGATTTTCTAAATAACTATCGCTGGCGTATTTTTTAACAAAATTTGATAAGATCTTGAAAGAACGATGGGATCCTACACTCACATGACAAGTGATAGCTAAATTTTTTAATAGACCACAACCCTGACCTTCTGGAGTTTCACAAGGACAAAGATATCCATAACACGTTGAATGAAGTTGACGAGGCTTTGCTTGTTTACCTTCGCGATTCAATGGTGTATTAACACGACGTAAATGTGAAATACTACTTGAATAAGTCAAACGATTATGTTGTTGAGAAACACCTGTTTTTGGAGCAGTTCCACCAGTTTGACGACCCCAATTACCTGTACTCAGGGCATATTTAAGATCGTTTGTGATACTTTTGGATTTAATTGAATTCATTAGATCGACATTATTGGATTGTTCGATAGTTTTGGTCAAATTTGCTTTAGCTTCCTTGTGAAGTTTCTTAAAAATATTCTTGAACAATCCAGTTAAAAGTTGCCCTGTTAAATCAATTCGTTTATTGGCTAAATGGTCACGATCCGCATCTTTGAGAACGCCAAGGTAGCAAAGGTAAAGTTTATTAATGATATAACCGATAAAATGTCCTTTGGTTCTAGTTAGAATTAGGTTTTCTGAAAAGATGTCTTTGTATTTAAGGGTTAGGTGAGGAAGAAGTTCACGGTTAAGAATTTGAATTGCATAAGAAATACGTTCAGCTCGGTTACCGTGGATAGTTGACCCCTTCTTTCCGATATAATCCAATGCAAAATCCTGAAGTTCTTGGCCATCTAATTCATTTGCTTCTTCTAATTCTAGTGTTTCATTAGCCTCATCGAATGAACATCGAAGAAATTTGAGGATATTTTTGAAGTAATTATCAGTTTCCATATCCAGTGGTATACGGGCATTTGTGATTAAATCGATAATTTGGTTCTTTTTAGTAAAACCAAGAGCATAAAATAGAAAGATAATAGGAATATCTTGGCGAATGTAAGTAATTTGGGCACGGATACCGTCAATATCAGTAAAAGTATTATTGTTGTAATTGGTACGAGAGCCCTTTGAAAATATTCTCAAGTAAAGAGTACTAGTAGTTTTAATGTGGTATTCGAATTGGGACCTAATTTCAGCTTGCCAAATGATTTTGGAAGGTGGTTTCTTATAAAAACAGTAAACAATGTTGTTTGGCATAGATTCTTGAGCAATTACGTCCTTTTCGTTACCATTTATGATGAAATACCCACCTTCGTCATAAATACATTCCCCTAATTCAGCAGCTTCTTTTTCAGTTTTTTTATGCAATAAACAGAATTTAGATCTTACCATAATAGGAATGTAACCAAGTTGTTCGGTAGACACTTTAGTATCAATTTTTCCATTTCGATTGGTTTTAATAGTGATATCACAATACAAACTAGCATGGTAAGTCAGATTACGAGCGCGAGCGTCTTGAGGGTACAATACGCTGGTTGAACCATCGTGTTCTCTGATAATCGGTTTACGAAAAGAGATTTTTCCGAAAGTAATTGTATAAGTTGCCTCACCGCCACGTGCTTCAGGACTGGTGGTTATTTCAATAGAACCAGTTTCAGTCAAAATCTTTTGAATATCATTTTCAATGAATTCGTTGTAACTTTCTATCTGATGGTTGACAAACCCTTTTGATTTAAAGTAACTATTAATCAAATTCTGCCATAACGGGTGACTCATTGTTTTTGTAACTTATTCTTTTGGTTCTTTAAGCAGCTTAAAGTTTTAAAAACTCAAAGAGTGTTAACGAATCGCACCGCGACACTCGAAGAGTTTTTATAGATATACAGTGCGTTCCGTACAAGATTCAATTTTTTATTGTTTCTAATTAAAATGACTAGTGTTACATTTAATTCGGATTTTTACCCTGTCAATATAAGTAGAAAGAAAAAAATTCCTAGACTCGAGGGATGGCAATATAAAAAGAAAAAAAGAAGAGAATCTGAAAAGGAAGCGCGAATAAATAGAAAAAAATATTATGAAAAAAAATGTAAACGTGGAACTAAAAATAGGTATGTATGTCCATATAAAGAATATCCTTGTTTTGATGATGGAAAGTGTTATATAAGAAGTGGAAGCCATAGTATATTTGTAAAAAAATTTAAATTAGAGTTTTCACGTAGACGTAGTAAACGTAGACGTAGTAGACGTAGTAAACGTAGACGTAGACGTAGTAAACGTAGACATAGTAGACGTAGTAAACGTAAACGTAGTAAACGTAAACGTAGTAAACGTCGTAATTAACTTTCGGGTACTAATGATTGACAACGCATTCTCTTAAGGTTAAAAATTACAAAATAATATTATGCTTAAAGTAGAAAGAGAATGTCCAGTAACTTCTTAGGAATTTAAGAACGACAATAAAAACCATGAACGAAGAATTAAGAACAAAAACGTGTGACGTGTTAAAGAAACATGTCACGCGTTTTAATACAAAAGAACTCGAAGAAACTATTAACAATGAATGCGCTGAAGATCAGGATCGTTATGCTCAATTAGTAATTAAGGCAATCGAAAATCTTAAATCAGAATATGTTGTTAAAAATATTGAAAATGGCGAATGGACTTTACAGGAATTTATTAATTTAGAAAGAGAATCTCTCAACCCAACTAAATGGCAAGAACTCCAAGAAACAAGGCTTCCTAAGAATATTAAAAAGGAACGTGTCAAAGGTACCAATAAATGCCCCCGATGTAAAAGTTGGTATACGACTTATAAACAAGCTCAAACGCGTAGTGGTGATGAAGGTTTAACTACAAGGTGTCATTGTGACGATTGTGATCATCACTGGAAATTTGGTTAAAAGAATCGCACCGCGATTCGTTAAAAGAATCGCACCGCGATTCGTTAACACTATTCTAGTTTTTATTTTTCACAACTTGAATAAGTTTTTCAGGAATTTGAAACAATGGGTATCCTGCTAAATTACCTTCAGCTTTACGGATATTTGATTGCAAAATCCATTTTTTATTTTTAAGTTTGCTATATTCTTTGAGTATCGGGTTTTTAATGATATCTTTATGACGTTCTTCAAAATCCTTCATATTTTTCTGATGCTCTTTAAGTTTCTTATCAGAATCACGTAACTTATCACCTAATTTCTTGAGATCTTCCGGAGCATCTTTACGAAGACTATATCTTCGAAGATATCTTGCCTTACCTTTACGTTCATAATGTCTTATATCATAATCAATTCCTCCAGGTCCTCGACACATGGGACAACTAGTTCTGTTACCTTGGGTTTGAAACCAAAACATCATACATTCCGTATGATATTTATGTTTGCATTCAGGGATAGTATAAACACCGTTTAACGCTCCATTATGGAGCTGTTCATGACAAATTGGACAAACTTCACTCATTTTACATTCATTCATTTTCATCTCTAAACCACTTTTATTTCGGCTTCGTTCGATTCGTTCGATTCGTTCGATTCGGTTACTTTAACATAATTTCCATCTATAATTCCTTCTGAAGCTAAAAACAAACGTTCATTATTGACAAGTATTTTAGGAACCAAAGGGTCTAAAGGAACCAAAGGGGTCAAATTGACTTCTTCATTCATGTTATGGGCAGAGTTTACATGATAACCTGGGGTCTCTACTTCTTCTAGAACAGATTCTAAAGTATTTTCTACAATATCTTTATTATCACCAACAGTACTTTGAAAATTGTCTTGTATCTTGTGGCAAATTTTACAATAAACGCAATCTCTGATACTCAATTTATCCTTGTTATAAATAGGAGATTTCGGATCATCTTCGGTACCAAGTTTACCTTTATGCCAAACATGAGCATGAAGATCATTTGGGTCATAAAAGGGCGGTTGGCCTCTTGAACCAAATGTTGGTTTTAGAGCATCGTATTCTCGTTTTTCTTTTCTAACAGCTTTCATAACGTTTCTTTTAATTATCGAAAGAATTCTTAAGCCATTTAAATTTTGAAAAGCGTCTTCATTATCGGACTTTTTATCTTGTTTGTTGTCAAATGAATATTCAAAGTCCGCAATTTTCATTATTAAATCAGGCGCAAGATAAAAATAATCTTAACTATTCAATTTTTAGATGTCCAGATCCAGTGGCCACTAAAACTGGAGAACCATGGTATCCTATTTCGAATGTTTGTCCTTGTGATCCACAGTTAAGTAATGAATCAGGTAGAGGATTTACAGCTTGTCCAATGGGACTTTCAGTTGAAAAGGGGGTCAATGCTCCAGTAGTTCCACAAGGACAGTTAGCTGGTCAACAACCTCAGTCACAGCAAGTTGTTGGCTCACTTTTTAATCAACGACAGGCAGTTCCTCCTCAAATGTGGCCACGTCAACTTTCAAGAATTGGTAACCAATGGCGTTCGGCTAATTGACATCAATAATTATCCTGATGTAAGGATAGGAATTGGTGCTGGAGTCAAAGGTCTAATGGCTGCTAAATCCCATGTACTTTCTCTACCTTTGATTAAAATTACTAATTCGTTTATTTTTTTAGACTGTTGATTAATTTTTTGAGATTGCTGATTAAGTTTATGTTCAAGTATCTTAACTTTATCAGTAAATTCATTTTCAAATGATGCTGGACAAAAGAAATTACCCATAATATAATAATTGCATTGATTTTAAAAGAATCGCATCCCGACACTCTTTGAGTTTTTAACACTCGAAGAGTTTTAAAAGAATCGCACCGCAATTAACGCCTTTGGTTAAAAGGTACAAAACTTCCTGATTGTACCAGAGGAGGTTGCTGAGGAACCTGTTGAACCTGTTGAACCTGAGCCTGTGGAGGAGGTTGGAAATAAGGCTGCTGCTGCTGCTGCTGCTGCTGAGGTTGCTGTTGAGGAGGTCTGAACTGCTGCTGCTGAGGCTGCTGTTGAGGAGGTCTGAACTGTTGTTGCTGCTGAGGTTGCTGAGGCTGTTGCTGTTGCTGTTGCTGTTGAGGAAACACTGGACCAGTTGAAAGAGGTTGGTGCTGAGGGTGAGCCTGTTGGGGAGTTTTAAGTTGAACTAGTCGTTTTTCAAGTTCATCGATTTTACCCTTGATTGTATTCAGATCGTTCTGAATACTTTGAATTTGAAAATTTTGAGGATTGTTTAATTCCTTAAAGTTCTGTACCTGAGGAACAGGCTGAGCAGGCATAAACTGTTGATATCTCTGCTGTGCAGCCTGTAATTCTTGGTCACTGACATTCTGTTGATTTTGAACAGGGTCAGCGAAGAATCTTTGTGGATCTGGCAAATTTGGAGGATGTTGCATCTTTTCTAAAAGACTACGACTTTTCTTTAAGGGTTTTTACGCACCTTTAGAACGACGAGCTTGGATAAATTCATATAACTGTATCTCAGCATTTTCTACACTAATCCAATTGATAAATGCAACAATTAGTGCTAACACTAATGCAATACCGACGACTGATTTAAAATAGATAAATTCCATATTGTTAACAATAACTTCAAAAATTAAACCTGGGTTTAATCCCCCAGGTTTAATTTTTAAACTACCTTAGAAACTTAATTGATTAATCTAATAAAGATGATTCTTTTTGACAACATTGGAAATAGTTGTTATCTAAACTCTGTTTTACAACTATTGCTAAATCAAATTCCATTTAGCTACTTTTTCAAACATGTTGTAACAACAAACCAAACACCAAGAATAGTTAAAATCTTTGAAATTCTAATTGAAGTTAAAACTAAAGCCTATGGTACTCAAAGTGTTGCTAACCCTAGAATAATTAAGGACGAACTTGCAAAAAGTGGAGTTATTGGGGAATATATTTTTGGAAATCGTAATCAACAGGATGCACATGAAGCAGTTGTTTCTATTTTAGATATTGTTCACGAAGCTACAAGGAATCCCCAATTATTTGAAAATGCAGTTAATAATTATTCACGAGATATGACTGACGCAGCAATTCAAGCAAGTTTTAAAGCTTGGAAAGAAACTTCTAAAACATTTGGGTATTCATTTATCACAGAATACTTTACTGGACAAATTAGGGCTCAAACAATCTGCAAAAACTGTAACCACCAAACCATCAAATATGAAAATTTTAACAATCTTATGTTGCAAATTCCCCATTCAGGTGCATCTATTATTGACTGTTTTCGTAATTATGTAACATACGAACCAATGCATGATTATAAATGCGACAAATGTTCAGAGAGAGATACTACTAAGAAAAAGACAACTATATGGAAATTTCCTCCTGTAATGATCATTGCATTTAAGAGATTTATCGGTAATAGAAGATTGAATTTTCAAGTAGAACTTGAAGAACTTATTGAATTTAAATCTAACGAAATCATTTATAAGTATGATATGACAACTGCTGTTTTTCACCATGGATCAAGTCCTCACGGTGGTCATTATACAGCACTAACTAGAGGAGATGATAAAAAGTGGTATACGGTTGATGATGAAACAGCATACCAGACCTTATTTCCAAAGTTATCAAGTAATATATATTTGGCATCTTATTACATAAAGGGGGTTACCTGATGACTCTCAGTTTTCAAAAATTAATATTCTCTAAAATGTTAGTAACATTAAATATAACTTCTAAATTCTAAAATGAAACAAAACCAAAACCAAAAGCGCAGTTGCAAGAACCGAAAGATTGATTCTTACAGAAGAACTGCCTCGAAGTTAGGAGTTAAAAAAAGGGAAGATTATGATGCACAGAGAAAGGAAATAGATATGTACTGGAATAGGTACTACGAGTTGGAACAACAACGTGTTGAACAGGATAGATGCCAGAAATGGGATCTGTTGTGCGAGCACTTCAAAAAAATTTCCATTGGTGAGGAAGACTACCTAATACACTTAGAATACGCAGCTGATTACGAATTTTACAACCGATAATAAAACGGACTTAAAGCCTTAGGGATTAGTAAGGGTAATTAAAACACCATGGAAGAATCAAATAACACCGTCAACCGTTTCGCACAACTTGACAGCGACAGCGACAGCGACTGTTCTGAAGTTGAAGTTGAAGTTGAAGTTTCGAAGGAACCTGAAGTTTCGAAGGAACCTGAAGTTTCGAATGATGAAGACGGTTGGAAGGTTATTCAGAAGAAGGTTCGTAAGAAAAAAGAGCAAGGACAAGATCAGATTTTAGTATGTACATGGTGTAAACTTCGTTTTATTTTTTCATTTGACGACCAAGAAGCGTTTGCTAAAATGAAATTTGATGCTCCAAAAAGATGCAGAGAGTGCAACCGTAAACGTAAACAGAAACGTAAGGACTCTAAGGACCGGAAGGACCGGAAGGACCGGAAGGACCGAAAGGACCGAAAGGACCTAAAGGACCCGGATGTAAAAGTGGTTAATGAAGGTGGACAGAACGTTGTTGTTCAAACTATTTAACTTTTAAAGTGTTATTACTAAATCATTATATTTTTCATTTTCTCCAGGATAGCCATGTGGATTACACCAAAAGTTAATGTTATCAATGTGTTTTTGCATTGGTGTGTGAGTATGTCCAAAAACCCAATCTGTAATTGGGGTTTTGAATAATTCTTCAGAATTACTAGCAAATCCAGCATTCATACCATTTTTAGGATCTTCTTCATAATACCGTGGATCAATAAATTGATAACTTGGCAAATGGTGAGTAATTACTATAGTCGGTTTATTTTCGGCTCGTTCCAAAAAATTTGTAAGCTTTTCCTTAGACTCTTGATGTCTTTTGATAACTTCATCGGGTCCCACGTAATATTTATCATTCAAACATATAATAGCCCTCGGGCTTAATTTAGACCATAATGTTGATCCGTAAAGTGTAAATTCATCAAGGTGCAAACCTTCATTTTCTAATAAAATTATACCAATGTCTTCACATATTTCACGATAGTCGCTAATTATGCGTTCCATTACTAGTTGTCCAGCACCTCGGTGGCGGTTAAAGTAATTATTGGTATAATATTCATGATTTCCAAGAACATAAAAGATGTTTTTATAAAAAGGCCCTAATTCATGAGTCAATGTGGAAAGCTTATTGCGTTTTTCATAATTAACTATATCTCCAGCTAAAATTAAATAATCAACTGGTCTTTCTGTACTTATAGTTTTGCATTTTCCGATAATTTCATCGGTTCGGTCAAATTCAAGATGTAAATCACTAAAGATTCTAAAGGTTGGCATTCTTAAATTGTAATAATATTTATAAGCAACTTGAGGAGCGAGCATTTAACGAATCACACTTTTAAAAACTCTTTGAGTGTTAACGAATCGAACCTTGATTCTTTTAAAAACTCTTTGAGTGTTAACGAATCTCACTGAGATTCTTTTAAAAACTCTTTGAGTGTTAACGAATCTCACTGAGATTCTTTTAAAGTTTCAAAAAAATTGAAACTTTAAAGAATCCGTCACGAAAGACTTAAAAATAAATTGCAACGTATAAAATGTCAAAGGAACCGTCAAAGGAAGAACCGTTGTTAAAGGATGATATCAACCGGTATTCCCTATTTCCAATCAAACACAACGACATCTGGAAAGCGTATAAAAACCACATGGCAACTGATTGGAGGGCCGAAGAACTTGATTATGCAGCAGATAAAAATGATTGGAAAAAGTTAACTGACAATGAACGAGAGTTTATTGAGAATGTTTTGGCATTTTTCGCAGGGGCAGACGGTATTGTCTTAGAAAATCTGACCAGCAACTTCGCTAGAGAAGTTCAATGGCCTGAGGCACGTGCATTTTATGCGTTTCAAGGACATATAGAGCAGGTTCATTCTGAAGTTTATGCTCGATTAATTGATACGTACATTGACGATCCTAAACGTAGAGACGAGTTATTTAGAGGAATTGAGACAATTCCTTGTGTTAAAAAGAAAGCAGATTGGGCTATGAAATGGATGAATCCTGAAAATGCTTCTTTTGCCGAAAGGCTTGTTGCTTTTGCAGTGGTTGAAGGGGTGTTCTTTAGTGGTAGTTTCTGTTCTATCTTCTGGTTGAAATCTCGGCATCTTATGGTTTCAGGACTTGGAAAGTCAAATGAGCTTATTGCTCGTGATGAAGGTTTGCACTGTCAATTTGCTATTCAACTTTACAGTAAACTTAATAAGAAACTACCAAAAGATCGTATTCATCAGATTTTTAAGGAAGCAGTTGAAATTGAAATTGAATTCATTACCGAATCGATTCCCTGTAAAATGATAGGAATGAATAGTGGGCTTATGACTCGGTATATTAAGTACGTAGCTAACTTTTGGATGAATAAGTTGAGATCTGAAACCGGACACAAATGCCCAAAACTTTACAAAGCTAAGAATCCATTCCCGTTTATGGACCTTAATGGAATGGACGGTAAGACTAACTTCTTTGAACAAAGAGTAACTGAATATGCTAGATCATCATCGACTTCAACAAACAAGATTAGTAATTTAGGAGATGATGTTGAATTTTAAAAACTCTTTTGAGTGTTAACGAATCGCATCGATTCTTTTAATCGCGATGACACTCAAAGAATAGCACCGTTATTCGTTAGATGAGTTTTTAATTTATTGTCAATTATCAAAGGACATGCGTAAATTTTCTAGAAAGAAGTCTCCTTCTCGAGGGTTAAGAAACGCTTGTAGATTAAAGAATGTTTCAATAACTAGAACGGTCTGTAAAAAAGAATACAAACCTCTCCAGAAATTACAAAAGGAATGTGGGGTTCGTCAAAAACGTCAGAGACGTCGCAGTAAACAAACAAGCCCCGATTGGACTACCACTAAAATTTTATCAGGTATGACTTTGGTTCGTCCTCAACGTCGGACTCCTCAACGTCGTTCTCGTCGTAAAAGTCCTCAACGTCGTAAAAGTCCTCAACGTCGTAAAAGTCCTCAACGTCGGACTCGTCGTAAAAGTCCTAAAGTTATAATCAACATCAAACGAAGTCCTAGACGAAGTCCTAGACGAAGTCCCAGACGTAGTTTGAAAAAACAAACTCCAAAAACATCGGAACCAGTTATTGTTTATGTAGTACCTTCTCGCCAGGACGGTCTATTCAAACCTAGTGATGATATCGCATTTGAATCTATGAGAAAATATTTTGAAGATCAGCCTTCAACAGTTAAAGTAAGACCTTCGGGTAGAAGTTCTTCTCTTTATACAAAAGATGGTAAGAAAATAGGGTATCCTATTATATCCCGTTACCCACTTTACCAAAAAGGTAAGAAACGTAACTTAGCATATGACCCAATTGCTAATATGATTCTTGCAGATCCATCGTCTAAAACTTTATATACCATGGCCAAAACTCCAAAGGGATCTATGTTAACTCCATACAGAGAAGGTGATCCAAATTACAAGAAGCAATTGAAAGAAATGGTCGATCACCAGAAGAAGTTAGATCGACAAATGGAAGTTGAACTCAAAAAAGCAAACAAAGAAATGGAAATCCTTCGTAAAGAACGCGAGCGTAAACGCAAAGAACAAGAAAATTTAGAACGCCAAGGACGTTTGAAAGAAGCCAAAGAATTAGAAAAAACTATTCGTGAACAAGCTATTGAACAAGATAGACTTTCCCGAAGTAAGGCTAAAGAATTACGTAGAGCTGCTCGAATGGCTTGGAAAGCTAAAAAACGTGAACTAAGAGCCGAAGAAAAAGCAAAACGATTAGAAAGACGCGCTTCTTCACGTGAAGCTAAGACTCACAAGACTTTTTCACCAACAAGTATGGGAGATTATCAAGCCGCTGAAGATGCCCGAAGTGCTCGTTCTGGTTCAGGTGTATCTGGGATTGAAAAAATGCGTCGACCAGGTACATGGCAAAAAGTAGCTAAACGGTTAGGAATAAGTAGTGATACTGTATCTACAGTGATGCGTGATAAACCAGTAAATGTTAAACTTAAACCACGTAGACAAATGGTTGGTATGTTTAGTCCGGAAGCTGCTAAGCAAACAAAGGATGATTTGGATCAAGCTAGTAGATTTTTACAAGAAGAAATCCCGTTACCTGGACCTCAATTACAGAGAAGAGGGATGGTTCCTAAAGAAATTGAAGGAGTTGTTCGTGATTATAAAACCGTTGTTCACGTTGGTAAAGAAGCTGAAAAAGAACTTCGTGATAAAATTACCAATCTCAGGGAAATTACTCAAGATCTTGTTATGGAAAATAGAAGTCTTCAGCAACGTTTGGATGCATTATTGGAAAGATTTGAAAATGTTCGAAACGATTATGAAAGAAATCCAACTCCACAAAGTAGAAGAACGGTTGAAAAAGCTGCGAGAGATTGTCAAGAATGCTACAACAAATTACGCCAAAGCCCAAAACAAGAACGATTTGTCCAAGGTGCTAAAAGTACTGCTGATGATCTTTATAAATGGGCGATGTTTAAAGAATTCTCAGATTATTTACGCAAAAACAATGAACAGAGATCACAACAACAAACTTACCAAATACCAACAAACGTCGGAACAACAACTAATATACAAGAACTTTCTCAAGCTCCTAAAGCAGAAGTTACTTTACGTGATTTGGATCATCTCAAGGAACTTGTTCACCGCGATATCGAAGATGTTAGAAGAACTTTGGCAGAACAAGAAACACTTCGTGAACAAGAACATAGACTTAAGAAAGAATTGCAACAGGAACGTCGCAGAACTCCTGAACTTACAACAACTACTCAACGAGCACCAACCGAACTTGAATTGAAATATGCAGCAATAGTTGATGAAATGAAAGAACTAATCAAACAATCAAATAGTCAAATTAAAGATCTTGGTGAAAATCTTAAACAAGCAGGTGAAATGAAAACTACTGTTCAACTTGCTGATTCAGCTGAAATGTTGGATATTATGCGCCAAGGAAACACTCAAGGTTCTCAGTTATTAGAACTTATGAAGGGTGTCGATGCCTATAATAAAGCTAAAAGTAATGTTCCATCTATTAGTCAAACAGTTCAAGAACCGGACATATCAGCTTTGGTTAGAGCGCTTGAAAACCTTAATAAACCAACTGTTCAGAACATTGACATTGAAAGTTTAATTCGTACACTCAAAGAACCAACTCAACCTGACCAAGAAATGCTTGCATTAATCAATGCACTCCAAGCACAAAAAGGAGCTCCGATCACTGGTAAAGACGTTGCAAAGATTGTTGCTTCAACGCAGACAAATAGAGGATCTACTATGACTGCTGATGATATTGCATCTCTTATTAAATCAATGAAGACTCAAACTCCAGTAATGGGTCCAACTCCAAGTATTACTCGTTCAGACATTCAAAATATCGTCGATTCTATTAAGGCTACTGCTCCAAGAGACCGCACTGACGAAATTCTACAAGCTCTCAAAGTAATTCAATCAAATCCAGCTAACCCTCAGATAGTGACAGTACCTCAACAAGCAAGTACTGATGTGGCTGCACTAGTCAATGCTCTTCAGAGAAATAGTCCAAGTGGAACCATTACTCGTTCTGATGTTCAGCAGATTATTAGCGCTATCCAAGCTTCGGCACCAAAAGATCGTACGGGAGAAATTCTTGAAGCTTTAAGATCTCTAAAATCAAACAATGCTCAACCACAAATAATCCAAGTACCAACTTCAACTGGACAACCACAAATAATTCAAATACCAGGTGCACAACAATCAACTCAACCACAGATCATTCCATCAACAATTCAACCATCTCAACCACATACTTACCCAATGATGCCAAATTACCCAATGATGCCAAGTCCAGCGCACTTCATGGGTGGAGGATTTTACCCACCACCTCCACCTTACCAGCCATATACGCCAAATAACGACAGTTCTAATATGTTGTTGACATTCTTATTAATGTCGATGATGGGTAATGGAAAAGGAAAACTTGGAATTAATTTAGGTGGAACAGGTGGATCTGAAACGGACAGTGATGATACGATATTGGGATTAGTCGATGTGTTTAAGGACTATCTTGATTCATCCAAAGAAAGTTCAAGCAATAATTCAAGTGTTAAAAAGATATCAGATGTAAGAGGTACATTTGATATAGCAGGTAAAATACCATTGAGTACTAGTTGTAAAAGAGCTAGAAATATTATTGATTCGTTGATTAATACTACAACTGACCAGAAAATTCGTACAGATTTAGAAATTCATAGAGCTAAGTTAACAGAAAGAAGATCCCCAGGTGTATGTATCAAAGCGATGGAAGACGCTTCAAAAATAGCTAAAGGTATGACTTCGACTATAGGGGTGCACGATGCTAAACAAACCGTTTTGTTGGAAAATTCTTTGAAAGCTATGGCAAAGTTGTTGGGTATTAGTAAGTCTGATTTAAAGGATATAAGTGTTGTGCAAATCGCAGACAAAGTATTAAAAACAATTCAAGATAGGGGATGGAAAGAGACTATTTTGAAGATTGCTAAGAAAGTTGGTATAACTGATGATGAAATTAAGAGCTCGAGTGATGTGACTCAATTATTGAACAAGATTAATTCTAAAGATCTGTCGACTCATGATAGCAAGAAAATTGATGAAATTAAAACTGGGTGGAAGTTGATTAAAAAGATTTTACCTGATATAGGTGATGAACCTAATCTTGAGAATTTGCTTCAAAAAGTTACAGATAAAAATGCAAGAATTAAAGAATTGGAGGGCGACTTAGAAAAATGCATGAATGATGCTGCTAAATCTACTGCACCAACAAAACCAAAGAAAAAATGGAATGAAATTAAAGGAATCATAACAGGTGACAATCCGGCGGACAGATTAAATGCGTTATTAGCTACAATCCTTGTGGATGAAACATTGGATATTGATAATATCGGAGATAATGTAACTGATTGGTGGACAGGAAATGATAACAGCATTGACAATGATAAAGTATATCAAGTATTTGTACAATTACTTAATATTTATAACAATCTATGTGTTGAACCCAACAAGAAGGGAGGTGATTATGTAAAATTGTGCACTAACGTAAAACAACGTATCGAAGGGTTATCAGTAAAACTAAATACTGATATGTGCAGTGAAATTAAACAATTATTCCCAGATAAAATTGGAGAATGGTGTCCACAGACTACAGCACCAACCCCAACCCCAGCACCAACCCCAGCACCAGCACCTGCAACACCTTCAGCACCTGCAACACCTTCAGCACCTCCAGCAGAAACTCAACCTCCTATATCCGAATTTGAAAGTTATAGGAAAAAACTATTAGAATTAATAGAAGAATTGCCATCTACTTCATCACCAGAGGGTAATGATTTAAAAGAGCTAAAACAACAAATATTAAAAAAATTAGGTGAATTATCTAATCCAACTAATATTGTTATTGAAAATGGAAACTCTCTAGAAACAATACATGAAAGTGCTAAAAGTGCTAAAAGTATGTTAAACACAGTAGGTGCATTACGTAGCATTAACAACGAATTGCAAAAAATCAAACAAAATAAACAAAGTAGTTTCGGACGTCGTGTAAAACCTAGACGTCGTAGATCAAATTTTGGTAATAAACCCGGTAAAGCTCCTAAACGTAATCGTAAAAGGTCTAAAAAAGCGAAGCGTTAAAACGTTAAAAGAAAATTTCAAATTTTAGAAACTTTCTTTGTTGATTAATTTAAAAGCAATGCGTCGCAGCCGTAGCCGAAAATCGAAGCGTTCGAAGCGTTCGAAGCGTCGCAGCCGTCGTCGAAAAAATAGTAGGCGTCGTAGCCGTCGCAGCCGTCGTAGATCTAAAAGGCGAAGACGTCGTTATGGTTCTGTTAACCTTCGTTGTATAATGTTACAACAATGGATGAACCAATTTGCTAGAGAGCATAAACATTTACCTGAACACCTTCGTTATAGTGAGGCTAGAATGAAAGAATACTATGACAATATGAGAAATTACTTTAAGTGTCAAGATTATCTACAATCTAACGTAGGTGCTAAACAAAAAGTTCCATCTGTAGTAGGTTTTTATCCTTATTATGCTGAAAGTTATTGTAATAAGGTTAATGGTAATTGGTCAACTGTAAGGGGTAAGGGTTCGAGATGCCTCGGAGGATCCCAATATATACCTAGAGCTCCATTTAGAAGATCTAAATCTTATTAAAAGAATCGCGGTGCGATTCGTCTTCGAGTTTTAATTAGAAGTGTTTAAGTTCTACAACGCACGAACTGGGTATGAGACAAGAGCCAAACCCGTTATCAACTATTAATGTGTTGTCAGAGTAACCTGATTCGTTGGGTATCTTTACTGGAATTACTATTCTACCTTTTCTTTCTACAACGTCATCTTCAAAAAATAGTTTAGGTGGAGTAGATGTTAACATTCTATGTTTGATTTTTTCACATGAACAAACTCCGTATTTATGTGTACAATCTATGCAACAATTCTCATGATAATCATAATCTATACAAGTTTCATCTGTAACAGTAGATGACTGATCAATTGGGTAAAAAAACACGCAATTTTCAGAATAATACATTAATTCAAATGGTAAAAAATCAATAAAAGGTGAAGTAATGTCAACAAATCCATTTTTACAATGGTTTAACTTAAGCCATTTAATTCGGGTTGAATCAATTTTAAAAATTAAATTTCCACCTAAAGAAAGGTGAATTCTATCATAACGATTTAAATCCTCAATTTTTATGGTTATGTTTTTAAGGTTTAACCTAGGTAAAAGTATTTTATGGTTCATGTTTAATTAATAATAAATCCTAAACCTTAAGTACCTTAAGTTAGTAATTCTTTAAACATTTTTTCAAAAGATCCTTCAAAGTATTCATTCCCTATATCATTCCTATGAATAAATAATTCTTTAAAACGTTTAATAATCTCTAATTCTGGGTTACCAACTACTGGCAAAGTAACGTAAATTTTAGATCCTTTTGGATATCCATTAGAACGAGCTAAAATACCCTTAGTTGTATACCCTAGTTTAAAGATATGTTCTTTAGACTTGATAAATTCTCTCTCTTTCAAAATATAAATAAAGTTTAGAGATTCTTCGTCGAATTTGAAAATTGGTTTATTAACACCAATTGAGTTAACGACTTCTTGGTTTATTTTGAGAACTTTACAATTTCTAAGATGCCTTTTAAGACTTGGTTGTGTTTTATAACATTTGTCACAATGTTCACAGTTTATCTCGATAGGTTTTTCAATTATGTTATAATCGTCATCGTCTGTTCCACATTTATTCTTCTTATTAATGTGTCTTCTTACATTTTTCCTAGTATCACTAGTATAATTACATACAGAACAACTAAATTCCATTTATTAGGTTAGAATTTATTTCCTTAAGTTGACTAACAAAAATAGTTGGTCAATTTTTTCCAAAATACAAAACAGCTTAAAGAATTGGCACCCAAGGTATTAAAAGAGAAACAAACAAACAACAATGGCATCCAAAGCAGCATCCAAAGTGAAAAAAGTACAACTAGCAGACCTAGATTTGACGCAAGTCAAACACCATCCACTTAAAGTAAAAAAGTATGACAACGGACAAGAGTCCAAGAGTTGTGCAGTGACTTACCAGGATGGTAACAAAATTATCTTCCAATTACCGAAGAGTAAGGTTCCGTTTGGACTTACCGTGGGTAAGATGGATGATAATGACAAGAAACTTGTAGAGGAAGGCAAGAAATGGCCGAAATATTCCTTAGAGGTAAACATTGACGGAGACGAGAGAGAGAAAGTTCTCGACTTTGATGACCTTAATTCCGCATTCATTGCTGAGCATGTTGCCAAAGAATACTGGAAAAAGAACTTGACCCCTGACCAGGTAATTGAGCACGACTACTACGGTTCGATGGTTAAGGCGAACAACCCTGAGAAGGGAGATTTCCCTGATCGTTTCAAGGTTAAACTCCCGTTTTCCAGGGGTAAGCCGTTATTCAAGGTTTATGACAGCAACAACCAGAAGATTAACCTTTTCAGTGTTGTTGATGGTAAACCGGTAATGGATTGGTCTTGGACTCAACAGCAAATGCAAGCTGAGATCATTTCTGAGATTGAGTGTATCTGGGAAGTGAACAAGAAGTGCTACTGTACCTGCCGTGCTCTTCAAATCCGTGTACATCCTCCTGATGCTCTTCCTGAGTGTGATTTTGACGACGATGGTGACGGAGTAACTGGTGACGATGAAGCCGAGGAATCCGATGAAGTTGCTGAAGTTACTGAACAGGTTGCCAAACTTGAAGTCGAAGTCGAAGTCGAAGATGAAGTCGAAGTCGAAGTCGAAGATGAAGTCGAAGATGAAGTCGAAATCGAAGCCGAAGACGAAGATGAGGATTTGGCGGTTGAGGAAGACTGAACGAAGTGAAGACTGAACGAAGTGAAGACTGAATGAAGTGAAGACTGAACGAAGTGAACAAAGTGATCGGGTCAAATAATCAAAAAAAATATAAGGTAAATTAATGAACGAGAGATGTTTAAAGTAGTCATCACTCTGAATGAGACAAGAAAAGTTCCAGTGATTGTCAAAAACTCTTTGAATGAATCTTTCACTGAACTAGGGCAGTTGTCACAAAAGGCAACATTAGAAGAAACTTTGAAAGGTTTAGGCCTTGAGCAAGTTTCGTTAGCGGAAATATTGCCAAAATACAAGAAGGTCCCTCGGGACCTAATTAATAAGGAATGTAGTATATGCCAACAGGTCTACAAAGAAAAAGAATATGCCAGAGAATTAAAGTGTAAACACGTATATCACAAGAAATGTATAGATAAATGGTTAAAGAAGAACCCCAGTTGCCCAATTTGTAGACATGATCTTCTCTAAAAGCTAAAGCGAACGAACGGTGAGCGAACGAACGCGTTAGCGAAAAATTGTGTTTATTTAAACATTGTCTGAACTTGGACAATGTTTAAAATCGCGTTCATAAATTTTCTTACGATATATTAAAATGTCAGCGACTACGCTAATCTACCAAGATACAGTTCGTTTTGGTTCAGCCCTAGGAACCATTACTGATAGATCAGGTCTTCAAGGAACAGCATCTAATGAGATGACGTTCTTAGACTCTGGTGGTTTAACTACTTCTCAGGTAGCTTTGAAAAATGTAGCAACTCCTTCTGAAGCAAACGACGGGGTAAATAAATCTTACGTTGATAGTTTGGTAGTTTCAGGAGTAACCTGGAAAAATTCAGCTCGTTTAGCAACAGATGGTAATGAATTGGGTAGATTTTCATACAATAATGATGATGTACTTACGTTAACAACTACATTAACTACAGCAATTGATGGACTTGAACCTGCTAATGGTGATAGAATTCTTTTCAAGAATACATCTCTTGTTACAGAAGGTGGTACAGCTGCTGATTCACCTGGTATTTATGTAGTATCAAATTATAGTTTGAATACTTCTATGACTTTAACTCGTACATCTGATGCAGCTAATGGTGATTCAGCTAATGGTGCAGCTGTTTTCGTATATGATGGTGATGTTGTTGGTGATTCACCTAATAATAATGATACCTCTTGGGTAGTAACCAATGATGCAGCTATTAATTGGGGTGGAGCTGTTACTTGGACTCAAATGTCAGCAGCACCTGCACTTGGCCCTCTTGCTGTAAATCAAATGTTCGTTGGTGACACTGATGGAGATGCTAAGGATGGTGGAGCAAATCTTACATATGACTACTCAACTCGCGCAACAGATCCAGTATTTGGAGTAGGTGTTGATCCAGCTGCAAATAATGCTACTGCTATCTTTAACTTAGGTACAGAATCAGCATTAACTGCAGTTGCTGCAACTATGAATATGGGAGATGGTACAGGAGCTAGTACTATTAATATGGAAGGATCAGGAGCTGGTACTGTTAATATGTTAGGTACAGGTGAAAATGCTATTGCCAGCAGTGGTAACTTTACTTTGTCAACTACAGGTGCCAGTACATTAGATTTAACAGGTGGTTCGGGTGCGATTACTATCGACGGTACATCATCCGCAATTAATGTAGGTACAGCAACAACAGGTGCAATTAGCGTAGGTTCATCAGCTGCAGGTGCACTTTCAGTTAATAATGGTGGAGTAATGACAGTAGGTGCTGATTCTACTAGTATGACAATTGGTTCTGTAGCTAATTCCACATCAACAACTATGACTGGTCAAGATGTAAATGTAGGTTCTGCGACAACAACAACAACTGATGTAGATGGTATTTCAATTGACGTAGGTTCTTCGGTAACAACTAGTTTAGATTTATTGGCAACTGGAACTGATGGTTCAATTAACATAACAGCCGGAGTTGGGACAACTATAGGTGGTAGCATTACTTCAACAGCTGGTGCAGGTAGTACAGGTGGTGGTAATAATATAATGTCGGGTGGTGCAGGTGTAAGTAATGGAACTGGTGGTGGTGCAGCATTAGTTGGTGGTGCAGGTGATGGTACAGGTGATGGTGGTGTAGTACAACTTCAAGCAGGTGGTGGTGGTACAGGTGATGGTACAGGTGGTAATTTAGTATTACAAAGTGGTACAGGTGGTGGTAGCGGTGATAGTGGTCATATATATATTACGGCTCCACCTTCTTCAGGTACAAATGGTACAATTGTATTAACTTCTGGTAGTGTAGATTATACTAAGGCTGCTGGAGTTATGACCTCAGACGGACTTATGACATTAGGTTCAACTTCTGCTGATCTTACTCTCCAGACAACAACTTCGGGTAACGTAGTAATTGATTCGGCCGATGTAACGCCAGGAGCATCAGATCTTACAGGTACAAATCTTAATGTAACTGGTCAAACTGTAACTGCAGCGGCAGCAGAAGATTACGCATTTACTACTTTTGGAGGAACTGTAGCCGGGACAACTACAGGGCTAGTAACAAGTGTACTATTCGAAGCACCAACTGGAGGAACTGTAACTGATCGTTACCATTATGGTATGTCAGGATCTACGTCAGGAGTATTAGGTTTTAGTGTACCAGATGCAGTAGCAGATTATGAAATCATTTGGCCAGCTGTAGCTCCTACAACAGGACAGGTTCTCGTAATTGATGGTGTTGATCCAAAACAACTTAATTGGACTACACCAGGTGGAGCGAGTATGCTTGCACTTCCTGATCAACAATTGTATGTTGGTGATGCTGGGGGAACTGCAGAAATTGGTACTGCTAATCTTTTGTACGACAGAGATGTCGCTACTACTTCCCTAACTTTGGGAGGTATTGCAACAGCTGTTACTACTATGACTCTTGGTACTTCTACATTTGGAGCAACAATTGCAGGTGGTGGTACAGGAGACGTTTCACTTACATCTGGTGGAAATCTCGTATTCACAGATAACAGTGTGTCATTTACTAAGTCAGGGGGTGTTATGACATCAGGAGGTATTATGACTTTACAATCTACAGCTGCAGATCTTACACTTCAAGCTGCAACTTCTGGTAATCTTGTATTTACTGACAATAGTGTGTCATTTACTAAGTCAGGGGGTGTTATGACCTCAGACGGACTTATGACATTGACTACTGCTTCAGGTAACGTAACTGTTTCAACAACAGCTGATGCAGGTACATTAGATCTTTCATCAGGAACAGCTACAACTGCTACATCAGCTGGTGGTGAAGTAGATATTACAGCAGGTGATGGTAATACAACAGGTAAAGGAGGTGCAATTGACATAAATGCAGGTGCAGGTGGAGCAACAGGTGCAGGTGGAGATATTACAATAGATGCTGGTGCTGGTGGAGAAACATCAGGTAATGGTGGAGGAATAACATTAACAACAGGTAGTGCAACTGATGGTAATGGGGGAGATTACACTTTACTTACTAGTTCAGCTGCAGGTGATGGTAATGCTGGTGGGTCTATGTATGTATTAACAGGCAGTGGTTCTACAGGTGAAAGTGGTGTAGGTGGTACAGGTGGTGTAGGAGGTGTAGTAGGATACGTTGCAGGTGCAGGTGGTGTGGGAGGATCACATACTACAGGTCCAGGTGGTGTAGGAGGTGAAGGTGGTGCATTTTCATTAACTTCAGGACAAGGTGGTGCAGGTGGTGCAGTTACTTCAGGTACGGGTGGTGCAGGTGGAGTAGGTGGTTCAGCATCGTTAATTGGAAATACAGGTGGTAATGGTGGTAATTCAGATTCAGGTACAGGTGGTGTTGGAGGTGATGGAGGTGATACTCTACTTCAAGCAGGTGCAGGTGGTGCAGCTGGCACTGGTGGTTCTCCTTCAGCTGGTGCAGATGGTAACATAGTTCTTAGATTTGCTAACTCTACTGCTATCGGAACTCAAGGTTCAGAAACTGCTAATATTATCGACATTCGTGATTCATCAGATAATAATTCATTAGCTCACGTTGAATCAGATGGAAGATTCTACGCACCTGCTTTCCAAACCAGTTCAGATGCTACCCTTAAGACTGATATTAACCGTTTGAATGACCCAATGGCTAAACTCAGATCACTCGAAGGTTACAGTTACCACTGGAATGAAGACTTCTCAGGGTATTCCGAAGAACTTGAATACGGTGTACTTGCTCAACAAGTAGAATCAGCTGGACTTGGACATTTGGTACGTGGTGGACAGCGCCCAGGTGACAAGACAGTAAATTACCAGGGATTTATCCCATTGCTTATTGAAGCACTTAAAGAATCTGATTCTCAGGTCCAGAACTTGACTTTGGTTTATGGTCAAATGCTTAAAGATATGAAGGAAGAAATTGACTTTCTTAAAAATGAACGCCGTGAAGCAAGAATGAGCAGACGCGGACTGTAAAGACGCGGGACTTTGAAATTAAATAGGGACACGCGACACGGAAAGACGCGGTTTACGCGGCTTACGCAAATATAGTTATCATACATTCATATCACCTAATGAATGTCTGAAACCTTTTCTTTTTATTTGTAAATAGAGTATATGTCTACCAAAATAGGTCTAAAAACTGCGGTACCTCCTCTGATTCCAGCTACAAGTAATCTTTGGTCTGCTAGAATTAATCAGATTGCCATTGAACAAAATTTAATCAGGAATGTAGATACGCCAATTTTAGGAAAAGATGCTGCTAATAAAGATTATGTTGATAACAATACTGGAAATCCAGCTAATCCAAATACATCTATTCAATTTAACAATAACGGAACTTTTGGAGGTACTTCAAGTTTAACTTGGGATGGAACAAATGTGAATATATCAAATGGAATTGTATCAGGTCAGATGTATCTGAATAATTTTCCAATTTCAAACAATGATGCGGCTAATAAAGCTTATGTTGACTCTCAGGCAACAGACCCCGAAGGTCCCAACAATTCCGTTCAATATAACAACAGTGGAACATTTGGAGGATCTAGTGACTTTTATTGGAACAACAGTACTAAATTTTTAACAGTTAATGGACAAGTTGCGTTACCAAATGCTCCGATTAACCCGACTGATGCGGCTAATAAAGCTTATGTTGATTCTAATACAGGATCTCCAGGTGGACCATTTAATTCACTTCAATATAACGACGGTGGGACTATGAATGGTTCAGCTGATCTAGAGTGGAATAATGGAACTAAGGTTTTAGGTGTGAATGGCGTAGTTAATTTACCGAATATTTCAGCATCAGACCCAGGTACTTATTCAGCTAATAAAAATTATGTTGATTCAGCTATAGGTAGTTCAGCTCAAGGACCGGCTCAAGCAGTTCAATACAATAGTGATCCAGCAGGGAATTTCGAAGGGTCAGGTGATTTTACGTGGGACCAAAATAATACAACACTTTCAATCGGCGGAACTATTGTAGCTGATAGTTATGTTACTTCATCAGATACATTACTCAAAACAAATATTAATCATTTGCAAGATCCATTATCTCGTTTGAGACAAATAGAAGGGTTTAGTTATAATTTGAAAAACAAACCAGATGAAGTTTTTGGAGTGTTAGCCCAAAACCTTGAAAATTCTGGAATGGGACATATGGTTCAGGAAATTAATGGATATAAGAGAGTTGATTATACACAATTTATCCCGCTTTTAATTGAAGGGGTTAAGGAACTGGCGTTAGCTAACGCTAGTAACGCCAGTCCAGTTACTTTTGAACCAGTTAAAAAGAACATTTCACCTAAAATAGATTCTCATCGACGTAAACGTCGTAGATCTAAACCAACTTTGAAATTTTAATTGGCTTTAAGTAATCAACAACAAGTTATCTAAATGAATCCATTATCCAATGCAGAAGTTCTCAAAGTCCTTAAAGGGCGTAAAAATCATACCAAGATGTCCAAGGACTTCAAGGATTATCTTGAAATGATAGACACAGAAGAAAGTAATTATAAAATGGAAAATTTACGTAAAATCAAGGATATCTCACCGGAAGTATTATGCATGGTAGCCAATAACCAAAGTATTGAAATGATCGATTCTAATTATGATATAAGAAAGATTAAAGACTCTTCTAATATTTTGTAAGTTAAAAATAAACAAATGGCGGAATTGTACAAGATTACTATGGAAAGTACTTACTCTGATGATAACAGTGATGATGAAGATGGTTATCATAGTTCTTCTGCTGGTGAATATACAGAAAACGAAATTGTGACTTACGCATTTAGTATGGAAGATGCTTTAAATAAAATTAATCCAATTATTACAAAAGATCAAAATGTAAAATCTCGTTATAGAAGTGATGGGTATTATATTAAGTCTTTGTACATATACAAAATAAAACCCAAACAAACATCTTTTACAGAAGAACGTGTTTGGAAATCTACTACGTGGAAAACTTAAGGGAGAAAAATTTCTATCCACAGTTTAAAGAATGTCTGACATAACTAATAGTAAAGTTCAGGGATTACCTCAAACTCCGTATATGAATGCACTTTATCAAGGACCCCAAATGAACACCAAGCATAATATTATTGCTGGCCCACAGCCAGGGGAATATTGGAACCATAGTCCAGGACTTGAAAGACCTATCATTAGAGAAGAAGGACCTTTCCCAGTTCAGGGAAATGTTGGATCTCTTGTAGCATCAGAAGGGCGTGGAAATTTTAATGAATGTGGACATGGTTTGCCAAATATTTCTGGTTCACCAAATTGCACAAGTCCATCCGCTTTTAAATCCGATATGTATACTAGAGCTGATACATGCGGAGCAGAATGTACTTTAAGTTACCCAGAAGCCTTTGGAGGTAAATCATTTGGTATGTCCGGTGGAGATGTAATCACTAACGCTCATGCTCTTCATGCTTACAAGAATGAACGTGCAGCAACTGAAGGAAGAGGGCCTTCTCAGACTTATGGTTGTTATGAATGGGTTCCAAAACTTGGTAAAACTAATGGAAATTCTTGTATGCTTGATCAGTATCCAGAGTTCCAACAAGTAGGTGACTGGCAGAAGCTTTCTGAGAATAAGGGTATTGTAAATTATACATTTAAACAATAACTTCCCTGAGGGAACTAAAGTGATTAACAGAAGTTACGTTAATCACTTTAAAAGAATCGCACCGCGACACTCTTTGAGTTTTTAACACTCAAAGAATTGTCGTTTGAATTAATCGTCGTAAATTGTTAGTAGCTAGTAAACGAAGTGTCATGGCTACTGACGGAAACAGCAATGCATTAAATGTTAGCGTTCTTGGCGCAGCTAAGGAAATGTATATCAAACAATTGAAGATTGTTTTAACACCGCTCATTCATGAAGGATTTGTTTCACTTTGGGAAGATGCTCAAAAAAAGGAAGATGACCAGGGTGGATATAATTACCTTAAACAGTTTCAAATTTTTCTAAAGGACATTCCTAACTGGAACCAAACAATTTTAGAAGAAGAAACTCGAAGAGTCCTTGGAAAAGTTGATTTTCTTATGGAACTGGTAACAGCAGTGTTTGTTAGTCACGTCAAGATCTTAGCTAGTGTTCGTTTAGGTGGGAAGAATCGTAATATCCGTATTAAAGTACCTAATGCAGAAGTATTCATTCATACAGTATACACTAATGCTGCAGAAATGATCTATTACAACCCATACGTCTTTCAAAACCATGTCGAAAGAGAACATTATGAAAAAATACGTGACCTAATCGAAAAATCTGTCGATGAAACTATTGACTCAATGATACCTATTGAAAGTGTACTTAAAGAGTATTTATCTAACGTTTTTTCTGGTCATATTAAGGCTCCACCTATATCACTTCCGGCAGAAGAACCGATTGGCAACCTTCTTTCTGGAAGTGATATAGGTTTACCACTTGATGATAATATGAGTATAGACAACCCATCATTTGGTACAGGTAACGACCCGTTTGCTAACCCGTTTCCTTCGACATCTAGTTCAGCTGGAGATAAATTAAGTAGCGTAGATCCATTTGGTGGTTCTGATGATTTTTTCGACAATAATGACAATAACGAGAGCAAGGGTAGTAGCAGTGATCCGTTTAGCGATTCAAGTGACCCATTTGGACCGAGTGGAACGAGTGGAATAAGTGGAACTAGTGACCCATTTGGATCGAGTGGAACGAGTGAACCAAGTGAAACAAGTGAATTTGGGTCGAGTGAACCGAGTGGAACGAGTGACCCATTTGGATCGAGTGAACCGAGTGGAACGAGTGAACCAAGTGACCCATTTGGGTCTAGTGAACCGAGTGAACCAAGTGAAACGAGTGACCCATTTGGGTCGAATGAAACGAGTGAACCAAGTGACCCATTTGGACCGAGTGAACCAAGTGGATCGAGTGACCCATTTGGACCAAGTGAAACAAGTGAAACGAGTGAAACGAGTGAAGCGAGTGACCCATTTGGAACCGGTTCAAGCGGAAGTGGTGAAGATCCATTTGGAACTGGTTCAGGTGGAACTAGTGGAGAAGATCCATTTGGTTCAGGTGGAACTGGTGATTCTGATCCGTTTGGTGGAACTGGTGATTCTGATCCGTTTGGGTCTAGTTCAAGTGAACCAGATCCATTTAGTTCAAACCCTGATGATGTAAAAATAATTTAAGAGCTTAGCAATTTATAAGTAAGAAAATAAAACATGATTATACCTATTCGATGTTTTACGTGTAATAAAGTAATTGCCGATAAATGGGAAGCTTATAAGAATTTAATCAAAAGTGGTTTAACTGAAGCCGAAGCTTTAGATAAATTAGGATTTAATCGATATTGTTGTCGTAGAATGTTGTTAACTCATGTTGATATTGGAACAACTGTGGCTAAAGTACCCTAGTTATCCCAGTTGTTTAGGAGCTCAATCGTTCCTTTAAGTACCTTAGATTTTCGATTATGGTACTTTGAAGAAAGATCCCCAATACGTTCATAAACCAAGTCTGTGAACAATTCTGCTCGACATTTGTTTTCAAAGTACCACTCAGCTACCTTCGGGTGAAATTGATGGTAAGTCAGGTTCGCTTGTTGGTGAAATTGATGGTAAGTCAGGTTCGCTTGTTGGTGAAATTGATGGTAAGTCTGGTTCAAATTCGTTTGAAAAACAGGATCAGAATAATAGATAACAATCAAGGAACCAAGTACCAAACCAAGTACCAAACCTACGAAGAAATCGTTCCTTTTTGGCTGAACAGGTTCAACCAGTTCAATCGGTTCAGTCGGTTCAATCGGTTCAACCAGTCCAATCGGTTCAACCAGTTCAGTCGGTTCAATCGGTTCAACTGGTTCAGCCGGTTCAATCGGTTCAGCTGGTTTGAGAACATTTAGCTCCCTAGTAGAGGATACGGGATTCTTACGATTCATAACTCTATTACGCTTTTGAACACGTTCAAGCTCGTCCTTATCTAGAACATCAATATCACCATATCTGTTCTCAATATATTCCTTAGTTTTCACATAATAAGCCTCTAGGGCCATAAGGTCAGATTCCTTAGCCTTCAACTTCAACCTGTTTGAACGAGGAATCATGCTGGTAAGGGCAGGAAGAGGAACAGGAAGAGGAATCGAATCGTACTGTGCGTTAAAACGAATCTTATCATGCACACGTTCGCGCTTGGTAATTTCAGAACTCATATTTAACCGCTGTTTCTAAACCGCTCTAAAGAAGGTTTTGATTTTGATTCTCGCGGGTCAATAGTACCCTAGGATTTGACGTAAAGTAGCCTAGTATACGTGTATTGAGCGATAGGGAAAATCGAGAGAAACAGGGTCAAAATAGAGACTCTTTTTTTCCAAAATCTAAAATTGCTTAAAAGGTTTATGGTTTATAAGGTAACCTTCCACATAGTCCAACGGTCAGGATATTCCCCTTTCAAGGGAGTGATCCGGGTTCGATTCCCGGTGTGGAAATTATCTCCTGTGGTGAAATGGCAACACTATGCACTTTGAATGCATCAACCCTGGTTCGATTCCAGGCAGGAGAAATTCACCTTAATTCTTCGGAATTTATTGTGTGAAGTGACCAGAAATGGTTAGAGTATTTTGTAATAAGAATCCTAAAGTAATTAGGATTTGTTTACATCAATAGTCCAATAAATGGTCAATACTCTTTGTAATGAGAATCCTCTATTATATATAATTAACGATCCGGCCCAAAATGAGTACCCGGATTGTTACAGTAGGATTTGATTTACGACTTCATCAACTTAGCAAAGGCAGTTTAACTCTTAGGAGTTATTTACATGAAGTGACTAACATAGTTAGTCAACAGCGCCTGTAGCTTCAATGGTTAGAACACCCGTCTTATACGCGGTTAATCCGAGTTCGATTCTCGGCAGGCGTACTGCATGGATGCCCGAGTGGTTAAGGGGGAGTGCTTAAGACACTCTGAACATACCAGTTCTCATGGGTTCGAATCCCATTTCATGCACATTTTCACCTTTGGGTGAGGCTTAATTGCTTCTGGTAATCATCTTAAAGTCTTGAAAGGAATCGTAATAAAGATATGCCTACAAAACGTCGAAATACAAAACGTCGAAATACAAATGAAGTAAAGCGTCGTAAAGTACCTGAAGTACCTACTGAAGTACCTACTGAAGTACCAACTGAAGTGCCAACTGAAGTAATACCGAATGGTTATCATTCTGCTTCTAGTATACATAATTATATGCTTAATGATCCAATAATAGATTGGTTGAAGAACCGAAGCAACCCAAGTAACTCAAACACATCGTGTAATCGTGTTACGGTTGCTGAACATGATAGTTTCTTTAATTTTATTACTGAAAAAGGGCAAAAATTTGAACGATCCGTAATGGATCTCTTAAGAGACCGCTTAGACGAATGCGTTGATATCGACGGATCTCCGATTGAGATCTTAACTATTGCTGAGGATTACCGTACTATTCGGCACGTTGAATCCTATAATAAAACAATAGCTGCAATGAAGAGACAAGTTCCGATTATTTACCAAGGAGTCCTTCATGGGAATGATAATTTTAAAGCATTTGGTTCGCCAGATCTCTTGATTCGTTCAGATCTAATTAACCTAATTGTTGACATAGCACATTTAAGTGATAATGACATTCAAGAAGAAGCTCCTGCGTTGGGGAAAGGAAAGTTTCATTACAGAGTCATCGATATTAAATTTCTTACTATGAGATTACGAGTAGATGCAGAACATTTATGCAATACTGGGAGAATGGTTGCTAACAAGGGACAACTTATAGTTTACAATACTCTTCTTGGATATGCTCAGGGGTATACACCGGATATATGTTATATTTTAGGAAGAGGGTGGAAAATGCATAAGCGAGGATATTGGTACGAATGTCTTCGTTGTGATGAAAGGTTAGGGGCAATTCATACTAAAAAAGTTGACGCTCCATTAGTTGAGAAGGTTAAAGAAGCTTTGGCTTGGAGAACTCGACTTTTAGAAGAAGGAGATACTTGGACAGTACACCCAAAACCTTCTGTTCCAGAACTTTACCCAAATATGTGTAACCAGTATGCAACTGGAGCAATAGCGAAGAATAAGAAGGATATAGCAAAGGGTATTGAAGACATAACGTTATTATGGAATATTGGGATCAAACAACGTAAAATTGCTCATGAAAATGGGGTTTATCGTTTAAGTGATCGTAAACTTACTACCCAATTGTTAGGATTGCCAGACGGAACTAATCGAACTAAAGTAATTGATAAAATGTTGAAATTTGCTCAGGGGACGATCGGTAAAAACAATTTGGTTATTCCGTCAGTTATTTACAATAACCCATACGATTGGCAAATACCGAAGACCGTTGAATTCTTTCTGGATTTTGAACTACTTAATAACATATTTGATGACTTTGCAGAACTTCCTAACAGATCCGGTCCAAATGGACATCAATCTATTGTCTTCATGATTGGTTTAGGGGTAAGTATTCGGCAGAATGGTAAAGTTAAATGGGAATATTATAATTTTAGAGTCCCGGAATTAACTAGTCATTTTGAATTTAAGATCTTTGACGAAATGCATAAAACAATTGGTCAAATATGCGAACAATATGATCAACCTTTAGAGGAAACAAATGTTTACCACTGGGGTCATATAGAGGAATCGATTCTTAGACACATTAATTCTAAGTATGAAGATATACATGATTGGGAAGACAACTTTAATTTAGTCAATTTTAACAGAATTTTCCAAACAGAAGGTATTTTGGTTAAAAACGTTTATGGATTTGGTCTAAAAGCTATAGGAAAAGCCATGATATCTTATGGACTAATTAATTACAACGGTTGGTCTGAAGATGTCTCAGATGGTTTAGGGGCGATGGTCCAAGCTTTTAAAGTTTATGATAACCCAGAAGCTAATAATAACAACACTATTAAAAACCTAATTCGGTACAATGAGGTCGATGTGAGGATGATCGAAAAAATCATAAACTACCTAAGAAAAAACCATACACCAGGAATAATAAGATCAGCAACGCACCATATTGTTACATTGGTCAATAATTTCATAAATCCGATTAGCAATAACGAGGATCGCGATTTTTCAAAGTGATAATTTTATTTGTTATAATTACTGAGAAGTACATTTCACAATGACTAGTGAAACCGATGACAACGATAAAAACACAGTTACAATATTTGTCGTTCATAGCAACGGTGATGAAGAAGATGACGATTGGTTCCCAAATTCTGATGAAGTTACACCATTTCAACCTATCCCTACTAAGAATCATAATCTTCGGAAAAAATCAGAAAAAAAGAAGAAAATCCCTGTTAGCAAGCGTTTCAAAATTAATAAAGGAAAACCAGTTAAAAGTTTATCTGATCTTATTGATGCTCTAAATCATGAAGAAGCTGACGAAAATCAGAAAGAACTTTTAACTGCCCTGAAAGAACTTAATGAAATGATTGGTATGGAACAATTAAAAAACGAGATTGTTAATCAATTATTGTTTTTTATGCAAGACCTTCAAGAACCGGGTATGTTTTTACACACAGTTTTAACTGGTCCACCAGGATCTGGTAAAACTTCCGTTGTTAACATATTAGCAAAAATTTATAGTAAGATGGGTGTTTTGGATTCAAACAAAGTAGTTAAAGCTGATCGTGCAGCGTTAATTGGGAAATGGCTTGGTTCGACAGCAATTAAAACCAAAGAAGTCCTAGATTCCGCTAGAGGTGGTGTATTATTATTAGATGAAGTATACTCTTTAGGTAATAAAGAAGGAGGTGATTCTTTTGCAAAAGAGTGCATTGATACTATTAACCAGTATCTATCTGAACATGCTGATGAACTTATTTGCGTAATTGCTGGATACAAAGATAAAGTGCAAGAATGTTTTTTCAATTACAATCCCGGACTAGATCGTCGCTTTCCTTGGCGTTTTGCTATAGATAGTTATAAAGTTGAAGATCTTTATAAAATCATGAAACTTCAACTTAAACGTAATAATTGGACTCTAGATGAATCAGTTACTGATGAATATCTAAACAATATTATCCAAACAAATAAGAACTTGTTTAAAGGAAACGGGGGTGATACCCAAAATTTTATTGATAAGTGTAAAATTTGCCATGCCCGAAGGTCTTTTACATTAGATCATCCTTTAAAAAGACGCCGAAGAGGAAGAAAGCAAAACGAACAAAGTAGTTATAAATGCCTTAATCGTGAAGATATTGAAGCTGGACTTGGTTCTTTTAGAGATTCTAAAATGGCAAAAGAAATTGAAGACAAATACGAAAAATTGTTTCTGGTTCATTATCTTCATGATTCATGGACGAGATCTGAAGTTGATATTGATATTACTAAACTTTACAACAAATACGAAGATTTTATGTACAAAAACAACTATGGAAGGTCAGGAGGAACTAAAATGCTCGGAATGGTTGAATTTGTCAAAAAGATCTGTGATTTTAAGGGTGTAAACCAAGATACTCATAAGATGCAGGTAGATATTAATATTGAAGAGTTATTCGAATTTTTGAAATTAGCAGGTGTGGTTACTGAAGATATGAGATATAACAAGAGAGCATCAAAATTCGAAAAGACTTTCTTAGCATTGTTTTTTCATGATTCTTGGAAAAAGGGTAAAATTAACGTTGAGCCGTATAACATATACAACAGTTATGAAGAATTCATGTCCAAGAATCGTGAGAAAAAGATGCTCGGTATGATTGAATTTATTAAGAAAATCTGTGAATTTGAAGGAATCGACCAAGATACCTTTAAAACCAAGATTGTAGTACACCCCAGTGTTCTTTTTGAATACTTAAAGAAACATAACATAATTACATTTGAAATAGACGATTATAAACAACCGAATAATATGATGTACCAGTGAGTATTAGCTGTGCAATATCTTTTTGCCAATTTTACCAATCCTTAATACGTAACGATTAGTTGCTGGATTTAATATATAACGAGGATCATTTTGCTTACTGATTGGTTCTGGTTCTGGAACAGGTTCTGAAACAGGTTCAGGTTCTGGAACAGGTTCAGGTTCAGGTTCTGGAACAGGTTCAGGTTCTGAAACAGGTTCAGGTTCTGGTTCTGAAACAGGTTCTGGAACAGGTTCAGGTTCAGGTTCTGAAATAGGTTCAGGTTCTGGTTCTGAAACAGGTTCAGGAACAACTGGTGGTGGTGAAACTGGTAACGGTGACGGGACTGGAATTGGAACTTTGCGAACTTTGCAACAATCTAATAAAATCCCCATTTAACATTACACAGGAAAATTAAGCAAGTGATGGGTATTGTCCATGTTTAACAATAAAGGTCTTATGACTACCATCATCGTTAAATAGCCTTTTAGGGTCTTCGAGAAGTTCTTCATTAGTTTGGATTTCTCTAAGAGTTTCCCATTCTCCATTCTCCATTAATTGGATATTTGGTTCTTGGTTTTCATTGACATAATTCAAGTAATTTGTCCAAATAAGTTGATTGGGGTAATCAGATACAATTCGTTTATTTGAGTCTTTGTCTGACGGATGGTAATCTTCTAACATTTTACTTGTAAAGTCCGGAACCTTATTCTTGTAAACCAAAATAGCTCCTTGGGCTTGGTACGAATCTTTAAAAGGGTTGACACCCTTTGGAATTCGACGAATAGAAAATATACCTACACCATGAACAGGACTGGGTTTCAAACGACAGTATACCTTATCTAGTCGTTTGAGAATCAATTTTTCACGTAACCGTTCTCGGTTCATTTGTTTACTTTGTTAGTTTTTACTTAAGATGTTTAGATAGCTTATTATACGCATCCTTAATGGCAAGGAAGTATTCCCTCGCATCTTCTGACGAGTTTTTATCTGGGTGATAAATCAAAGCCATTTCACGGTACTTTTTTCTCAAATCATATCTAGTAGCATCTCCAGAGAGTTGAAGAATATTGTACTCTTCAGCTAGGGACAAAGGAGGTTCAACGTATTCACCCTTAAGAGATCCTTTCTTTGGTACAGGTTTTCGATAATCTTTTGGTGTTGCGTATTTCTGGACCTTTTTATCAATCTTTTGGAAGATAAAAGTATCGTACATGAAACTGATTTCTTTTTCGTAACTCTTCATCTTCTCATCTTGTTTTCTTCTACTTGGCCAAACAGCGTAATATTCCCTAAATGGTACTTTATCAACTAGGACTAGGCCATAAGATGCGCATACATCTACAAAATCTTCAAAATCTACAAAATACTCTACTTGGTTTTGAATATCAAAGTAGTTGCCAGATTCCGCAACGTCCTTTAATTTGAAATTGTAACTATTATTTCCTAAAATTTTAATTTCTACTTCATCGGTTTCCATTTCCTCAACGCGGTCACCAATAATAGCAGTACCTATAAACAGACCACCTGGGGAAAGTTTTTCTGCAATTCTACTTACAGAACGATCAAGAATTTCATCATTTTCAAAGAAATAATGAAGAGTAAATTGACAACTGACAATATCAAAGAACCCTTGAGGTAATTCAACAGTTGGATCACTAATACGTTCTTGAGCAAACTGATAATCAAGTCCTTTGAGATCCTTTCTTCCTTTAAAACGTCGTTCAGCTTCTTCAATAGATTCAGAATTTGGATCAATACCCCGGACTTTTTTGACACCGGCCCTAAACCATTTATCCATATCACCTCCACGTCCAACTGAGACATCGAAAAGACTTGGGTTATCAAATGCTTTAGCTGCGTTCTCAATTAGCTGTCTCTTGACATAATTATTAAAGTTTCTCATACGAATCCATACACTATTAGCACGCCCTTGATTCTTTTTCTGTTCCTTTTGATCTTTAACTTCATCTTTCTTCATCTTTCTACGATCGATATTACCATAATCCATATCAAGTGTTCTAAATATCTTTACTAACACTGAAGTCAAGTCGTTAAGTATAACTTCTGGATCAGCTTTATTAAGCTCTTGAACATAAGCATTAACTTTAGATTTCAAATCTTCGACATTTTCTACTTTTCCAGACAAATTACCCAAAATTGCTTGAATTGCTTTAGGATCTTCCCAATTAGCAATATCTTTGAAATAAGCACCTGGGTCGTATTCCAATTCTACACGAGTCTTTGGACGCTGCTCCCACCAATTTTTAGCAGATTCCCAATTTTCTCTTGCATTACCAAATTCAATGATATCCAGTCTCCACCAACTACTTAAACTAGTAATCGTATAACGATTTTGATACTCATATGCAGTTGCTTTCTTTACTTCTCCTTTTGTTTTACGTTCTTCACTTAAGACTAGGCCAAAATCGTAGTTAAACAATTCGCTTCTTACGTCAACTGGGTCAGTTATAGCTCTCTTAATTATGGTTTCTTCTGGAATAAGTGTGTCTTCTCCAATTTTAGCATATGTGGTACGACGATCGTTTTTACCATAAGCCTTAATCACAGGTACTGGGATGTAATCACTTCCAATAAAATTATCAATCAAACAGTTAGCATAAGAGTAACGAGGATCACGAAATTTGACTTGAAGTTCTAATTCTAACTGTGAGTTTCCTTGACGTTGTATAATTAGATCCTTCATTAGGTCTTGTTCACTATTGTCTAACAAACAAAGAGGATGGTTTTGTACATAACATTTTTTAAGTCTATTTTCACCAAATGCTAACAAGACTTTTTCTCTTTGATCTTTGTTCAAGTAATTTCCTTGTTCTTTGATAATAAAAACCAGGTCTAGTGTATTAGGAAGGTAATTCTTCTTATATTCGCTAGGGGTTTGGTACATTTCTTCAAATTTACGTTGAGAAAATTGGATTGAGTTGGGATCTGAATTAGAACCTCGTTTTTTAGCTACTTTATCAAAAACTAAATTATCTTCGATTATACCATTGTAAACACCTGCGTAAACCCTCCCAATCATAAGTTCTTTGGAACTTCTGATCAAAACGGGTAACTTTCTGTTAAACAAAAGACCTGTACCAGGTACTTTAAGTTCTGAAACATTGGTTGTGGAATAATAATAATATGCGTCAGACTCTTTATAAAGTTCGGAAATTCTAAAATTGATACTATTCTGATAAACAAATTCGTATTCTTTGTCGATGTTAGATGCCTTAATGATACTTGCTACAGTATTATCAGCATTTGGTTTAATTTTATCAGGGCGTTCCATTACATAATCGAAAAAGAAATAATTTGTTGGACTATCATCCCCGTCAAGTATTTGATCAGGTAGTTTATCTTTGGTTACCTCACATTCAACAATAGATCCTTTCTTCAACTCAATTACTGAACTAATAAGTGCAGTATACCAAACGTCACCAAATTTATAATTAAATGGCTCCATCTTTTTAGCTTCTTTAGAAACAGTACTACGTGCAAGTGCAAGGTAAATATAAATATCCTGTTTGTTGTCTCCCTTTACCTCAGTTCTCTTTGTTTTTAATTTACCAACTTGGAAATCTGCAGTAAGAATAGGTTTCCACTTGTATTGTTTATTATTGCAAAAAGTCCATGGACCAACGATATATGGTTGGTGAGCTGGTGTTAGAATAAGACCATCTGTGAAGTATCCTTTTCCAAAATCTGCCCTCTTTCGAGCTGGAAGTTTAGGTAAAGTAAGGGGATACGTATTAAGGTTAGCAGAATGCCCAGTAGGATCATTAAAAAAGAATTGTTTTTCGATACTGGTCTGAAGATTCTTAATCATAAAATCGTAACATCCTTTTTTGTACTTATCAAATAACTCGTTCATAGGGATAAACGGACTGACAAAAATACTAAAGTTAAAAACTGTAACTTGTTCTGGGATAACATCTAAATATTGATCACCCCTATGTTCTTTGGTTGAAGATTCAATTAGAGAACTGTTAGCACTTGCACTATGTAAATAATGCCATAAAGGAGATCCGCTGTTTAAAAACATTTGTTCCAGGGATTTACGACGTCTAGTAGTTGGCCAACGTACAACTTTCGAATCTGAAAGTGTTTGGGCTTTCAAGCCAACCATAGCTCCAAAAGAACCAAGTTGAAATTTAGGTGGAGGTTGTTTACTTCCATGTCCGTAATTTTTTCCACCAATCGGTATTTTAGAAAGATCTTCTCTTACATAATCTGGATTAGTTGGACCATAAAGGATATCAAAGGCAAGAAAACCAATAAAGGGTTTAATATTACGGAACTTGTGTAACTGATATTCTAAAATTTCCCTTGTAGTTTTACTTCTTTTAACAACAGTTTTACCCCAAAAGAGAAGTTCTCCATCAATCAATGTTTTGTCAACGTTTAGATAAGAAGGTATAGTTGGGAGATCTTCAATGATCCAGAAATTCAAATTGACATCAACAAAATAAATGGTTCTCGAATTATCGATACTTTTGTTTCCAATTAGAAGCATAAAACGCAACCCATCAGCTTTAGTACTCACAAAATAATCACTGTAAACTCCTGGTTTTTTAAATAAACTTCCCATGTTAGTAGATTCTAATTGGATAGGGTTTCCAGCCAAACTCCTTGGGTCCAAGTTACCTTTTCCCTTAGCCATTGCGTTGTTATAAATTTCTTTGTAACTTTGATACGCATCTCTAAAAACTGGATCTGTAAAATTTCTGGAAAGTTTTCTAAAAATAACTGTGTCCAATTTTCTTTTTGTAGGATCCATTTTATTAGTAACTTATAATATTGTTTAGCTTGAGAATACTAGAGTCCCTTTCTTTTTGAAAATCGTCATGGACCTTGTATACCAGTAATTCTCAAAATACAAAGATCAATAGTAGTTGCAACTGGATCGATGAAAACTAAATCATTCAATAAAAAACCAAGGCCAGTTTTACCGTCAACAGGAACGGCTGTTATAACTTCACCAGAAGTATTGACTGTTATTTCAACAAACAGATTCGTTAAAATATTCGTTGAACCATGTTCCAAGTTTAAAGTCACGTGAGTTATTCCATTGACGTAACCTTTACCAGGGTTTTCAATACTAACACTGGTAACAGTTGACATTTAATCTGAATCAATAATTGTTTTTTGTTATACCCTCCCTGTAACCGCTAGAGCTTCTCGCCTTGTCTCCGACGGCGCTCGATTTCATTGGAGAGTACACAAATGCGTTTTTCGTACGTGGCGAATATGGCCTTGCTGTTCTCGGCCACCCTCTCGAGCTTGTTCATACTCAGCTGTGTACCTCGGATGATCTCATGGGTCTCGCGCTGAGTCTTCTCGAGCTGGCGCTTATTTGCGCGAAGCTGCTGGATCGTCATTCTCCTCGCAAGGGAGCGGAATTGGGGAGAAGCCATTTTGGAAAAATAATTGTACTATTGCCTAATGTGATTAATTTTTTGAAAGAATTGCATCGCGATTCTTTAAATTGTAAAATCTATAATCGTAGTAATATAACTTGCATAATTCTTCTAAAGTATAAGTGTTTAGTTTATGATCCCCATTTTTTGATAATAAAAACCTAGATTCGCTATTTAACGGTTTAAATGCAATTTTACATCCATGGATAGGTATTTCATTTTCAAAAAAAACTACTATGCTTTTTGTATCAATTTCTCTTCTAAATATTTCAGTATAACTATTTTTTAATACTTTGTGAAAATCATCTCTTTTCACAAAGTATTCAAAATTTAATGTATGGGAAAAACAATTATAATTGTTGTTTTGTTCATTAACCTTCCATAATGATATTTTAGATTCGTCTACTATTATATCTTTTTCATAATATATAATATTACCTCCCCATTTAAAAGAATCGCACCGCGATTCGTTTGAGTTTTTAAAACTATTCCTGTACTGTGACAGTATCTTCACCAGGATATTATACAACCACTCCATAAAGTTTTTAAAAGAATCGCACCGCGATTCGTTAACACTCTTTGAGTTTTTAAAAGAATCGCACCGCGATTCGTTAACACTCTTTGAGTTTTTAAAAGAAT
>PJEL010000638.1_pt1 | contig 40969 bp, 45 predicted proteins | sample 1853271 | NCBI WGS metagenome assembly PJEL01 (sample SAMN08108733, study PRJNA415343) | Invertebrate metagenome, whole genome shotgun sequencing project. | host: Globobulimina | place: Sweden: Gullmar Fjord | collected 2015-08
TAGATGTAGATGATATACCAAAAGTAGCTGGTGAGTTCTCTATGAAAGGCTCTCAGGAAGCTTTAGATAAGAATGAGATTACCTACGAGGCACTAAAAGAAGCCATGGAGGAAGGCCATGACCGAAATCATTGGATGGTCTTCTGTACTGGTACGGAGCATTGTGACCATACCGCAGATATGCTTGAAGAATTAGGTATAAGTGCGGTTTCTGTCCATTCCAAGAAGAACGCGGCCGATAATGACAAAGCTATAAGAGACTTCAAAGCTGGTAGGATCACCGCTCTGGTTAATAATAATAAACTAACTACTGGGTTCGATTATCCTAACGTAGATATGATTATTATGTTACGCCCATCAAGTTCGTCTAGTTTATGGGTACAGATGCTTAGTCGTGGCACTAGACCTGTTTATGCCAAAGGATATAACTTAGATACTACTGAAGGTAGATTAGCAGCAATAGCAGCAGGACCTAAACAGAATTGTTTGGTTATGGATTTTGTCGGTAATACTAGACGCCTCGGTCCTATTAATGATCCTTTGATACCTAGGAAGAAAGGTGAAAAAGGAAATGGTGGTTGTGCCCCAGTTAGAATCTGTGAGCAATGCAATACCTATATGCATGCTAGCGCAAAAGTTTGTACTAATTGCGGGTTTGAATTTCCAGTTAAAGTTAGTATATTCGCTGGAGCTTCCACAAGTGAACTGATAGCTTCGAACTTACCCGTAGTAAAAGAATTCCAAGTAACTAAAGTACTTTATCAAATACACCAGAAAATGGATAGGCCGAATAGTATTAAAGTTACTCATTATTGTGGACTAACTAAATATACGGCTTATGTTTGTCCTGAGCATGGCGGTGGGGCTGGTAAGCGGTTCCAGAGATGGTGGAAGCAACGAAGTGAGACTACGCCGCCCTTAACCACCGCTGAGGCTATGAAGCGATTACCAGAATTAAAAGAACCATCACATGTTCGTGTATGGATTAATAAGAAGCATCCGGAAATAAAATGTTACGCTTTCAACGGGGTATTCGTATGATTGATTTACTAAAGAAACAAGAGATACTAAGTAACTTTAATTTACTAACAAACTATATAAAAGAGATCCCATGTTACACCAGTTGCCTAGATTGTAAAAGTTGGGACGGTAAAGCAGATAAATGTGTAAAATTTAACATGGTTCCACCACCTAAAGTTATAGTCAATAAGTGTGAGAATTTTGATTTAGATATTCCATTCTAGTATTGGATTAATTACTCTACTCCTATTATAATTAATTTAACAGTTAGGAAATAAACTTTTAGGAGAATTCAAATGGGTAAGGTAAGCGAAAGCATTTTCAGTGGAAAAACATGTGTGATTCCAATGGCCGATGTTTGTTACATTCAGCGGGATAAGGAAATGGTACAAACATCGGAACATTGCGGTATATGGGTAGTAATGAAAGCATCTACTGCCAATAACGAAAACGGGGATTGGAATAATGCACCATTTCTAAAAGATGCAGAAGCAAAATCTTTTATTCGTTGTTGGTGCACTTATCGTTCTGAGCTTGAATCTGAAACCTTAATGGACTTAACTCCGGACAGTAAATCATGAAAAGCGTATTAATCGATATTAATAAGATGACCATCTTAAAAGTAGTTGATAGTGATGACTCCATTCGCCGATGTGAGTACTGGGCAGATATTTTGATCCCTAAAGCTGAATTCTATATCTGCGGTGATGCTAAGCGTGATTTAACCACTTTTTCGTTCCTTGAATTACAGATGCTTTATCGTAATCAAAAAGAGCGTGAAATCATGGGAACAGATTACGGTCGAGCTATTGAACAAGTGCACGATGTACTCATTGAAATTATACCGGATGAAACTACCTTAGGCCAGTTAGTCAAGAAATTAGGTAAACCATTGAAAGAACCGGATTTTACACCAGTTAAGGAGAAGCCTGAACCTAAAAGTAAACAGGCAGGTTTGATACCAACTAGGCCAAAAGCAGGTACTATGACGGAAAGAGTTTGGCAAGCCGCTGATTGGTTTTATAGTCAGCAGAATCCTCAGGACTGTAATTCAAAGGTGCTAAGAGATGATGTAATAAATGCCTGTGTTGATAGCGGTCTAAATTCATCGACTGCAAGCACTCAATTCGCTAAATGGAAGAAGGCGCTAAATGCCAGTTGATTTAAAACTTTAGATAAATCATAATTCAAATCCACTAAAGAGTTTTAGTTTAATTTTATATTTATAAACCACGATCTGGAGATCAATATCATGACTGATAAAAAAGAGAAAAAAGTAGAAAAAGTAGAAAAAGTAAAAGTTGAAAAAGATACTCAAAACGGTATTACACGTCCAAGCACTGGTACTAAAACTGGTATCGTTTGGGGCATTGCAGATGATTTATCTGCTGAATTAAAAGCACCTGCTGGTCGTAAAGCCGTATTGGACGCTGCTACGGCAAAGGAAATTAACCCATCCACTGCAGCAACTCAGTATGGCCGCTGGCGTAAATACAACGGCTTAACAGGTACTGGCCGAGAAGAGTAATACCCTGTTACCTGATTATTCTTCCCATAGTTTAGTGATCAGGTTTTTTAAGGGGGATCAACCTCCCCCTTCTTTTTAATCCAACTACTGGAACATCTATGAATAACCAAATTCCAACCAAACGCATTAAATCTGACGGCTCGTCACTCCTCGTACATTCTATATTTCATACTATCCAAGGCGAAGGTCCTTTTACTGGCGTTCCTGCCGTATTTGTCCGTCTAGGGGGCTGTAACTTACAATGTCCTGGCTGTGATACTGAATATACGAAAGGGGCTGAACAAATGACCCTAGAAGTACTAGCTAGTAATATTGTCTATATTCTAGACGGTAATATTACCACTAATTTAATCGTAATTACTGGCGGGGAACCTTTTCGCCAAAACATAGCACCTTTCGTTAATCGAGCTATGAGCAATGATTTTGAAGTACAAATCGAAACTAATGGTTCAATGCCACCGCAAGGTGATTTTACTACCATGCCCACAATCATCTGTAGCCCTAAAACATCGAAACTTAATCCGAAGCTCGTTCCGCATATCACTGCTTTTAAGTATGTGGCTAATTATGAGCAGGTGAACTTCGATGATGGCTTACCACTTACAGCGTTAGAGCATAAAGCTACACCGATGCTAGCTCGTCCTCCTGAACATTTTGAGGGGGATATCTATTTACAACCAATGGATATGACCGAGCACTATGATGAAGAGATCGAAGGTTCTTTAGAAGAGCAGTCTGTTCATGCTGAAGACCTAGCCGGTAAAACTGCTTTTCATAATAGCGTTAACCTCGATTTCGTTGTTCAAAGCTGTATGAAACATGGCTATATAATCCAGCTTCAAATCCATAAACTCCTTAATTTAGAGTAATCAATATGAAAAATAAAACCGCCGTTGTTGTCTTGTCTGGCGGACAGGACTCAGTAACATGCCTAGGCCTAGCCTTGAAAGAATATGATAAAGTATATTGCATAGGCTTCCAGTATGGCCAAAAACACGTTGTTGAAATTCACCAAGCAAATAAAATATGTGATATATTAAAGGTTCCTTTTACATGGTTATCTATTCCAATGCTTGAACAGTTAGGGGATAGTGCTCTACTCGATGCTAATAACCATAGTGATGATGATGTATCTAAAGCTCACCATCGTAAAAAGAATTTACCAGCCAGCTTCGTTCCTAATCGTAACGCTTTATTCTTAACTACTGCTCACGCTTATGCTCAAACGGTAGATGCTGATACTATTATTACTGGTGTATGTGAAACTGATTATTCCGGTTACCCCGATTGTCGTGAAATATTCATTGAGCATTTACAGGCTACCTTAAATATTGGGTACGAAACTAATATTGCAATTAAAACCCCATTAATGCATCTTAATAAAGCTCAGACGTTTAAGTTAGCCGAAGATGCTGGTATCTTAGATATTGTTATCGAACATTCCCATACTTGTTATAATGGGGATAGAAGTAAGATGCATGCATGGGGTGCAGGTTGCGGTAAGTGTCCAGCTTGTAAATTGCGCGAAGAAGGCTATTATAAGTATTTAACCTTAGGAGATAAATAATGGGAAGAATTACAGCAACCCGTTACCATGATTTCTGTGCAGGGCATAGAGTTCATGGTCAAGGCGGAAAATGCGAAAACTTACATGGCCACAACTATCGTGTCCATTTCACGCTAGAATCAAATGATGAAGCAGGTACAGATCAAGTAGGTCGTGTTTTAGATTTCTCAGTAATCAAGAGTGTTCTTTGTGAATGGTTAGAAGAGCAGTGGGATCATAAAATGATTATCTGGAAGGATGATCCAATGGCTTCATATGTCTATGATATCGATAAATCGGCCGTAATGGTACCGTTTAACCCAACTGCTGAAAACATGGCTTGTTTCCTAGTAGAGCAAGTAGCGCCTTGGTTATTCCAAGAAGCTAAAATAGATTGTACTTTGATCTCTTGTACTATTGATGAAACCCGTAAATGTAGCGCAACCTATAGTAAGGAATAAGAATGGCTTATTCAGAACACACTAAAGAATGTATAGGTCAAATGGTAAGAGAGCAGCTTCAGCATATTGAAGGTAATGCTACTCTGCGTGAAGGTTTGGTGGAAACACCAGACCGCGTAGCAAAAGCTTTTTCTCATTGGTTTAGCGGTTATGATGTGGATATTAAATCCTTACTTAAAGTCTTTGAAGATGGGGCAGAGAATTATGATGAAATGGTTATTGTTAAAGATATTCCTATATATAGTAAGTGTGAGCATCATATGGCTGATATATTTGGAACTATTACCATTGCCTACATTCCAAATGGGAAAATTGTTGGTCTTTCTAAGCTTAGTCGCCTTGCAGATGCCTTTGCTCGTCGCCTCCAAGTTCAAGAACGACTCACTACCCAAATAGCAGACGCTTTAGTTGAACACTTAGACCCGTTGGGTGTAGGCGTAATTATGAAAGCTCGCCATATGTGCATGGAAAGCCGTGGCTTATGTCAGCAAGGTCATCACACCATTACCTCAGCACTTCGTGGGGTATTAAAAGACCAGCCAGATAGCCGATCAGAGTTTATGCTCTTAGCCAACTCAAAGTAATCTAAATTAAGCTTGATTAATCACCCTATACTGGTATAATTATTGGTATAGGGTTTTTTATTATTTAGGAGAAAGTAATGATTGATTTTACAGCCTTTGATCCAGCACCAGCACCTGAACCTAAACCAGATTTATGTAAATGCTCAACTTGTCAAACTACTTTTAAAGTAGCCGACTGCGCGACCGATCATGATCACCATGATGGTTTGGAGATGCCAGCCTACACCGAAATTCTATGTTCCGTATGTGATGATGGTGGTTGCATAGATGACTTTTGGTTTAGTGGAAGAATTCAAATTGTTTATTTAGTTCGTATAAAGAAACTGAGCCAGCAAGTAATGGATCAATGGTATCAAGGTAAACTAAAGGCTGGGCAGATTCGTAAAGTCATAGAAGTATATCGAGACGGAAAAATCACCGCGCGCGGTACATGGGATAGAGGTTTTATGCCTATTCCTGAAAGCCATTACACAATATTACGAGAACTTTAATGCAAATCTATATGGCCGGTATTTATACCTCTAACTTCGACTTACACGGTAAACTTTACCGTAGACTTAGTGATCAGGAAAAGATTCATCGGGACAATATTCCCCATATCTTAGAATCTTATCACTATGTTAATAAGCAATCTTTTATTGATAAGATGCGAAGAGATAAAGCTAAAGTGTTTCTGGATTCAGGAGCATTCTCTGCTTGGTCTAAAGGCGTAGATATTGATCTTCCTGCTTACTGTAGATACATACAGGATAATGAAGATATTATTCGAACCGAAGGGGATGCTGTTATGGCTTCCGTTCTGGATAGTATTGGTGATGATCTTGGTACTTATCAAAATCAAATGAGAATGGAAAAACATGGGGTGAGGCCTCTACCTTGTTTCCATTATGGGGAAGATCCTCGATACCTCCAGTTGTATGCAGCAAATTATTCTTATATAACCTTAGGTGGTATGGTGGCACAATCCACAAAAGATCTTCTTATCTGGCTTGACGAAATCTGGGAGAAATACTTAACCGATGGGGCTGGTCGACCAATAACTAAGGTTCATGCCTTTGGTGTTACTACTCCAATCCTAATGAAGAAGTATCCTTGGTTTAGTGTTGATTCATCTTCTTGGGTGCAAGTAGCGGCTAACGGCTCCATTCTATTTAACGGTAAGGCTATGGCCATATCTGCTGAGAGCCCGAATCGTAAAGTACAGAATCAGCACTACCTTACCTTCTCAGATCTACAAAGAGAAGCTATTGATAAAAGATTAATTGAACAAGGCTATACCGCTGAGGCGCTAGCTAATCAATACCTTTCACGCTGGATTTATAACATAAATGCATATGTGGAAATGCATAAAGAGTATCCTCCTTTCGAGGAAGCTATCTTTCAACAAACACAATTCGGATTGTTCTAAATGATTTATATTACCGCTTTCTTTGTACCATTAATTTATGTATTCTTAAGAGTATTCCAACAACGTAATGTTACGCATAAAGAGATTAAGCTAATGATCCTCACCTCTTATGGTATTACTGCTTTCGAGATACTTAGTATTACGCTAATAGTTTCTAAAGGATGGTACCTATATATACCATTGGCTACAGGTGGAGCAGTCGGTTCAGTAGTAGCGGTTTATTTTCATGATTACTTAAGAAAGGATAAATAATGTTAAAAAGTCTCCGTTTTGTGCAGGGCGCGGTAGCCAGTAAAGGTTTCGATCCTACCCTAACCCATTTTAAAATCGCGGATGGCCAGATAAAAGGGTTTAACGGCTCGTTAGCCCTATCTTCACCAATAGAATTGGACTTGGACGTTTCGCCTAAAGCCATTCCATTTGTTAAAGCTATTATGGCCTGTAAATCTACTACAGCAATGCATATTACCCCAGCTGGTAGACTTGGTATTAAGGCCGGTAAGTTTAAAGCCTTTGTTGAATGTACCCCTGACGAGAATTACCCTAATGTTAAACCAGAAGGGGAGATAATAGAGATCAAAAATAGTTTTATTGATATTCTTAAAAAGCTACAACCGTTCATGGCAGAAGATGCTTCCCGCCCTTGGGCTAAAGGTATTTTACTTAAAGGTCAATCGGCCTATGTAACAAACAATATTATTATCATCGAAGCTTGGATGGAAGCACCATTTCCCATCGACGTTAATATACCAGCTTCAGCCATTAAAGAATTAGTCCGTATTAAAGAAGAACCAACGCATATCCAAATAGACGAAAGGTCAGCCTCATTCTTATATGAGGATGGAAGGTGGTTGCGTACAAATCTTAATAGTATGGAATGGCCAGATATTACCCCAGTATTAAATCGGGAATGTAATCCAAAACCTTTATCTGAAGAATTCTTTGAGGCTATTATCGACGTGAGTCCATTTGCGGAAGAAACTAACCGTGTAATGTTCAAAGATGGGGCTATTTGTACTCATAAAGATGAAGGTTTAGGCGCCTCAGTCCAAGTTGATGGCTTACCTGAAGAAGGCGCCTTTAATTTCAAATACTTAGCCAAACTAGAAGGCTTGGCGGATAAAATAGATTTAACTTTGTATCCGACCCCTTGTATATTCTATGGCCACAACTTACGTGGTGCAATTATAGGGATGCGAGACTAATGGCTAGAGATGATTCGATTGGTTTATTTTGGGAGGATCTTCCTGCAGAGCGCGGGAAGAATAGAATAGCAGCAGTAATGCCTGATATTCCGGATACAGGATGGACGCCACCGCTTACACTACCTAATCTTAGCAACTCTTCAGTTATTGCCTTGGACGTGGAAACATGGGATCCTGACTTGGATGAAATGGGTCCTGGCTGGGCTCGAGGCTCAGGTCATTTAGTTGGTATTTCTCTTGGTGATGATAAAGGTGGAAGATGGTACTTCCCAATACGCCATGAAATAGAACCAGAAATGAACTGGGACGCCGAAGTTGTTTTATTGTGGTTAAAGCAAACCTTATGTAACCCGAAGCAACCAAAAGTAGGCGCAAACATAATTTATGATATTGGATGGTTATGGCACGAGGGGATACATGTACAAGGTCCTCTTTTCGATGTCCAATACGCAGAAGCTTTATTAGATGAAGCTGCACCCGTTGCCTTAGAAGTCTTAGGCCAGAAATATTTAGATGAAGGAAAAGAATCGAATTTGCTGTATCAGTGGTGTTCCGATTATTATAGCGGACCAGTAACTGGTAAACAGCGCAAGAACATTTACCGAGCACCCCCGAGACTTGTTGGTCCTTATGCGGAAAGTGATGCCGACTTACCATTACGTATAATTGCAAAGCAATGGCCACTCTTACAGAAAGAGGGACTCATGGACATATTCATCATGGAATGTGAATTGATATACCTTTATTTGGAGATGCGATTTGAAGGAGTCTCGGTAAATGTACCCTATGCTGAAGAGCTTAGTGTACAATTAGAAACCCGTGAGGGTGAGTTCCAGAGTGAGCTAGATAGATTAGCTGGTTTTGGCGTTAATACTAATTCAGGTGATCATCTGGCCAAGGTCTTCAATCAAGAAGGCCTATCCTACAATTATACTAAACCCAGTAAAAGTTTCCCTCGAGGTAAGCCAAGTTTCACCAAAGATTTCATAGCTACTGTAAATCATCCAGTAGGGGCTTTAATAAGGGAAATAAAGACCCATCAGAAACTACGTTCTACGTTCGTAGAAAGCTATATTCTTAATTCTCATGTCAACGGGAAAGTCTATGGCCAGTTCCATCCATTACGAGGTGAATCCTACGGTACACGAAGCGGTAGGTATTCGAGCTCAAACCCTAATCTACAGAATATCCCATCGAGAGATGAAATACTAGCACCAATGATACGCGGACTCTTTATTCCTGATCCGCACCATGTAGCTTGGCGTAAGTATGATTACAGCCAAATTGAATACCGTTTCATGGTTCATTTTGCTGTTGGTAGAGCTGGTGATAGAGCTAGGGCTATGTTTAATGCTAATCCTGATCTGGATTATCATGACTTTGCTCAGAAGCTTATTCTTGATGAAACTGGAATGCATATTGAACGTAAACCAATTAAGAATATCAACTTTGGTTTGATCTACGGTATGGGTGCTGATACTTTCTCCAAACAATTAGGTATGAGTAAAAAAGATACGAAGGCTCTAATCAAAACGTATTTCTCTGCAGTAGATTTCGCTAAACCTACTATGGACGCAGCTATGGAAGAAGCCCAAAATACCGGAGTAATATCCACAATACTAGGGCGTAAGTCGCGGTTTGATCTTTGGGAACCTGCTGGTTGGAATAAGAAAGGTTACCCATTACCAATTGAGAAAGCTATTCTTAAGTACGGTAATATTAAACGGGCTGAAACACATAAAGCTTTGAACAGGAAACTACAGGGTAGTGCGGCAGACCAGATCAAAATGGGTATGTGGAAATGCTATAAGGAAGGTATCTACGATGATATAGGAGTACCAAGATTGACTGTCCATGATGAGATGAATCACTCAGATCCTGGAGGCAAGAATGAAGGTTTTAGGGAGATGCGCCATATCTTCGAGACAGCAATACCATTAAGTATCCCAGTAAAATTTGATTTTGAATATGGTTCGAACTGGGGGGATGTTAAGGAGGTCAAGAATGATAAAGATCTCTCGTAAAGAAGCAAAAGAGAAAGGACTTAAGTTCTACTTTACTGGGATAGCCTGTAAATCGTTTTTCATGAAACTTACAATAACCCTCGTTAAGAGGGTTTTTTGTGTCCTATAGATACTCGTCTGCCCACGCAACAGTACCAGCTTTTGTATATTTAAAAGGGTCTTGGCCTATGTTCAGAAAAACTTTAGGCGATGTCTGTACATCAACCACTTGAGTCCACATTGTCTGATCATTTATGATAGGAGAAAAATCGTAGATAAGGACATCGTCAGCATAAAACTGAATGCTTCCTTCAGTGAAATTAACTACTACACCAATGGTAACTCCGTCATAAACAGTATAAGTTACTGGTATATTAGAGAAGCTAGTCTCAATACGAGCCTCAGTTAAATTTACTAAGTTATTACCAGTAGCAAAACGATTTTGACCTATAACTTGCAGGCCTAGTCTAAATATTACCCCACCAGTTATAGTAGCTTCCCAATAACGTATACCAGCAGTGGCTCCATAATAACCTAACTTATTAACGGTTGGTTCAGTAAATGGTGTGCCTTCAATATCAAAACCGTCATTAAGGATACCTATACCGTTCGCGGCTGAGTTCCCAGTAAAACCTACCCTATGGGATTCTGGATCAGCAGCGGGATACTTAATAACTGGCTCAAGTGTGATATCACCAGTCCAACCGATTATCTTACCACCTAGAATTTCGTGAGAGGCAATAGCCTGTAAAGCAATAGATGGTCCGGCCACTAAAACGCTATTGATATATGCACCTTTGAGATCGAAATCTGTAGAGGCATATGGATTACCCAGTGTGGTAGGAACATGGACATTGGGTGCTACTTTTAATGCCTGTCTTTTCCTGACAAACTCTATACCATCCAATGTCTCTATGGTACTGACTCTGTCACTCCAGACCACTCTGTCATTAGTTAAAGCCATAGATCTGAAAGTAAAATTTTTATCTATTAAGGTTGGATCGGATTCATCTAGACCGGCAAATAACACCCAAGATATAAGATCTGTAGAGGTATGGACTACAAACAACGTATCATTGTCTCTAGTCCCAATATAGAGTCCTTTAAACCATCTAATATCTCTAAAGTTCCAATTAGTGGTAGGTAGAGCAGATAGTGTCCAAGTAATTAGATCGGATGAAGTATACGTCTCAGTAATGGTAGTTCCTTTTACAGTATGGAGTACATGGGTACCTGCTGAATTAGTATGAAAAAACTTTATCCCGTTCACGGTATTAGGACCAGCTGCATTTATAGTAAGATTACTATCACCAGGATCGACCATAGTAACAAAATCTGTTGTGGTTACAAAGCGCCATTTATCACTAGACGTGTTAACGTACTTTATGACAAACTGATCATTGAAATGGTCATAACTAACAGTAAGGCTACCCTTATTCTGAGCAAGCGGAAGAACATCGTCTGATTCTAATTGATCCCATACACTATTAGGTGTATCTAAATCTTTATAGAAAATCGAAGTATCACCAAGGGAATCAGTAGCATCACCAGCTAGTAAACTATTACCGAACTCATGACTATTTAAAAAAGGCTCAATTGTTCCTATCTGATTTAGGAAGTAGGTAATATCGTCCTCGACCCAAGTTATTCCATTATCAGTACTTTTTCTACTAATAATACCGAACTGCGGAGAGGTTGGTCTTATGACCTTTTGAAAAGCCCACCATGCCCCATTTACATAAAGCGGGATTGGTGTCTTAGCCAATTGGGTAAATTTTTGACCTGAGGCGGCTATAGTACCTGCTATGGTAGCACTCGTGTTCATCATAGGGCTAGAAACTCCCCTGCGACATGCCAAGTATTAGTACCTATCTTATGTAATACGACTTGACCCCATTTCTCAGCTATTTGGAGGGTATTCGAAGCCCTCTGCACTATGGTAACACCACCAGCAGCTACTATAGTAGTAGCCCCATTACCAGTCTGACGTACTATCAGAGTTCCGTGTAATGGGAAAGGTTGACTAGCTTCTGTTTGGATAGTAAAAGTATTAGCTGCTGCATTATTCATGCTAACAGCCCTACCTTGATCCACAGTTAGCAATAAACCACCTGTAGTGAAATCCTCTCTTTCAAAAAGGAAACTCATCTGCCTTATGGTAGCACCTTTACTAACACCGCTAACCACAGTCTCTAAAGGTTCTGAGCCATCTAGTGCCGTGGTAACAGGAGCACCATTTAACAAATCAATCAGCGTTTTATCAACCATTTAACTCTCCAATACTCTTCTATCACCATTCATTAAGGTTCGTGTATCACCAGCCATCGTTGTTCTCACTTCGGTAGGCTTAGAATACGAAAATATAAAAACAAACGGATCGTAATTAATCTCAGTACCATCCCTTATAGCATCAACTTCAATACGCATATTAAAATTGGTGCCAATTGCGCCAGTAGGAGCAAAAACGGAAGAAGTACCAGTAAGGGCTTCTTCAGCGAAGAGTAAGGTTAACGTATCATTATTATAATATCTTACATTATATTTAACACCTTCTTCAGCTGATCCTAGGCTTACAGTATACCAGTCATCCCCACCAAGAACTAATTGCTGCGTTCTATCCTGATGAGCCCATGTTACAGTCACTGATGAGGATTCAATCGTTGTAGGGAAATACACATTGTTGATTTCAATCTGAGCTGGTGGGTAAGGTTTCGTTCTTCTGCCTACCATTGTAACAGTTTCTGCAGTAACAGACCCTATATCCAAGGTACCCAGACTTGTTTGTGGTAGAATCTTAGCATCAACAACATCAGAGATTGTATATATAGTTGGATCTATACCATTATCACTATTTTCAGCAAAGTATATAACATCATCAGTAAGATGACTCCGCGGAATTGTATCAAGGTAGCCCCGACCGACATCCATAAGCCCCAAGACCAAATCCACGGAGTCAATTCGTAAAACCTCATCGTTTAGGTAGGCGATACCACCAATTACCACTGCACCTACAGCTCCTGTGAAGTTTTTTATACTAATACTAGTTTTAGTAGTTCTATCTAAAGCACCAACTAATTGAGCTGCAGGTATAAACTCTCCACTAGTAACTTGAGCGTAATCAACAGGGTTAATTCTTGTATGTAATTGATAAGCAAATGTGGCTACTGGTGGAAGCTCTGCAAGGGACTGAAGGAGAGCTGACTCATCAACTAGTTGGTTGATTTCTTCTTGGGCTAATGCAGTCTCGATTAAAAAATACGGTACTTCAAGTACCTTAGTATTAGCTGATGCTACAGGAGGACCAACTTCATCCGTCCAGCCTGAATCTACAGGGACTAGATAGGTATTACTAGGTAAACCGAAGATATCCTCTAATAGTTCAATACCAACTAGGCCATCTTCTAACGTACCGTAATCTACGCTTATAACTCGCATAACAAGTTGGGAAATATCATAGGCTTCCCACGAGACTTTAATAACATCTCCAGGATTAACTCCCCATGCCTCGCGATTAGCCACAATCTTACATCTAGCTAAAGGCGTAGACGATTGTTTTAACTCACGTAGCCCGACTAAAGATGCATTATCAGCAGTATCAATACCAGGAAAAGCAACTGCTTGCGATACAATACCCCCTTGAGCTTGTACAGAAGCTAAATCCTGAACTGTAATGGATGAATCTTTGAAATCACCTTGCTTACGGTAATTTATAGTTATCTCATTAACTAGTTCAGCGAACGCTGGGCGTTCAAAACTAACCATAGAAGCAATATTAGTTTCATTAAATATAGGTAAACTACCTACAGTAAAATCATCACGAATTAGTTTAAGAATAAACTTACCTGTAGTACGGTCAGTATAGAGTACAGCGTTAATATGGGTAAGAATCTCTTTTATGAAATCTTCCATAGTACTCTGTTGAGCATAAACTAAAGATAGACTAAAATTTTCCGTATGTAAAGTATTTGTGACATCAGTAAATGAAGTTGAGTCTAAATCAGATGCGGCGATACCTAATCCCCAATCGTGATCTGTTAAGCAGTCATAGATAATATGTCCACCATTAGCACCACCATTTATATTTTGTTTGGTTGGATTAAATGACCCACCAGGAATATCTGTAACTTCAAAAGCCCATGGTTTAGGATAAGGACTCATAGCCGCTAGGTAACCACCCCCACTAGGACCAATATAATTAGGAGAAGACGGGCTCGTAGCTGCTCTAAAGACAACACTCATAACACCACGAAAAGCAGGAGTTGCTGCACCAAATTTGCTTAATAAATAACTGTTTGCAGTTTGGGAATTAGCACCAAAAGCAATATCTAGAGTACCAACTATACCACCTTCTTTTTCGTCTCCACCGAACAAACCATTTTTATCTATTTCTACCGTAGCATTACTAGTTTGTTGAGTAATCACTAAAGAACGTTCGCCTACATAAATTTGGTCAAGACTATCTACAGGACCATGGCAAACAGCCATATGTAATCCCATAAAGTACCTATAACCTATCGTTTGACTACTACTTCCGCCCACGGACAACCTCCACTACTTTATTAGCCATAGAATCATTTAAAGAGAGAAGAATTTCTGCTTTAATACCATTACGGAGAAAACTACTATAGTCAAGATTATATTTAATGAAAAATAAACGAATACCTTTCGAACAATAATGACATTCTCTACAGTCTTGTAATGTAATAATCATTTAGACCCACTCTTCTTAACTTTATTATAACCCAAGTCACCATACCAAACAATATTAGGACTCTGTATGATGCGTTTACCAAAAACTTTAGGTATTGCTTTACCCTCTTCGGCGGTTGGTATATCTCCTTCCCTAAGAGAAGAAGGTGTTGATTCTGGTGGCTTTGGTTGTAAAGCGAAAGCTAATACAGCCACAACTATAGCAAATATAACATAACCCATTAAATTATCCTCTAAAAAATTGAAGTACCATCCATAGGGTTCTTCACTGGTATGTAAGGAAACCCACCATAATTTACTGTATTAGTAAACTTACCTAGGCAAGTCTCTGGTGTATGATTACAGCCTGGATATGCCGTAACTGTGGAACCTACTACAGCTCCACTTAGTGGTAAGTTTAAAGTAATTGTTCCTGCTGCATTATTATGGTCTGTTATGAAACGCTTATTAATAAGACCAGCTTGGTTGAATTCTACGACCCCACCAGAAAACCATGTAGCATCAAAGGCAGGATTGATATTTATACCAAATGATGAACTTGATAAAACCAGACCAGACACACCAGTAAGAACAGCTACTACATCAAAGCTACTTTTTAGTACATTACATTGAGCACCATATAACACATGTGGACAAGTAGTTTGGTATGCCTTACGTAATCCTGGTCTTCTTAAAGAACTTTGGTTAGGCTGACAAGTTAGTATTGCTTCGTTTTCGGCGAACTCCACATTAATGATTCTACCTTTGAAAGTAACGGCTGGATCATTATCACTTGCGTGAATTCGAGTAATAGTTAAAAATATTACATCTGTAGGCGAATGCTCTATAAACTGCTTAGCAAAAACATTCCTTCTGCTCACCTTTACTTTTAAGGTAGTTTTACCTATATCTTGAGTTGATACAATTCTAGAACGTTCAATTGGTTCCGCCAGATATATATTACCGCCGTAATCTACGGCTGTATCGGAAGACGTATAGTACCAACTAAATATACCCCTTGAGAATTCGTATAGTTCTACAGGTTCAAAATATTCGGAAGTTTCTATGATATCAAAAGACATTAGTGCCCCTAGTTATTGATTTCAGTAATTGGTACTGAAGCCTTAGAAGTATTATTACCATCCCATGATATTTCAAGATTGTCCGAAGTTAACCTTTTTTTACCCATAAAAGAGATGATATCTACTGTAGAAGCATCAATACCTAGACTTAGGGTAATGGTAACTAACAGGTTATTTCCAAACTGTTCTATAGAGCTAATTTCTCTGAATAACCAACCAGAAGTAGTTAATATAGCAATATCATTCCTTTCTGTAGTTAAACCGAGCTGCTCTTCATCTAATACTTCTAGCTGCACGTTTAAAGAACCAGTCGTTACTAATGTAAAGTTGGCTTCGAAAGTAGGCATCCAAAACGGGCGGAGCTTACCTCCTCTCCTATGTAACCACAATCTATAATTCCATACTTCTTCTAATGAATTGAACTGTAATCCAAAGACTCTTTGCGTTTTAGTTTTTAGCCAAGGCGTAAATACTTCAAGGGCGCCAGTAGAAAAATCGACTAAATCAACCCGTGTGTTATATGTGTCTGTAGCAAAAGCGTCTATAGTTAATGGTTCTTCTAAATATACGTCTAGGCCTTTATACTGGTCAGGAGACGGCGTCGTAGTCAGGAGTATATTATTTGCTACTTGGAATCTAGCAGTTAAACGTTGAGTATCCCCAGTTGTACTTCGAATAGGATTCGCTAATAATCTGGCAGTTTGAACTGGTATAACTAAAGTACCTGTTGCATAAACTTTAGTTATATTGGTAGACGTTACAATCTGATTTGTAGTCATAGAAAGAATTGTTACTAATTCTATATCTGTTGGAGAATTATAAAGCATAGCTAATCCGCCGACCCTGAAATCTCCGAACTCAGTATTAACATCAATATTAGGGCTATTAGTAGCTGTCGGTACAGTAGATCCTCTACACTCTGAAGAAATAGGTAGGCCAAAGAAGTTCCCGCGCCATCCATAAAGTAATGAATCTAATTGAGCAATCTGACCTCTTTGGATAGCGATATCAAAAGTGTATTCTTGTCTAGGTGCATTTCTTAATTTCATTCGCTGTTCATAGCCATTATTAGAAGTCATTACTTTAGTGTTCCAAGAAAGCGTCTCTACTAAGCCAGCTTGGAATAAATAAGGCAAGACCAATACCCTTGATCCAGTAACTTGGAGTGTACTATCCTTATCCGCATCGGTAAAATCAAAAAAGTAATCGCCATCTATAGTTGGAGGTCCTTCACCGACTGCTACCTCTACATCATAAACAATTTCCTGTAGAGCACCATAACCTGTTGGTGTTGCAGGACCAACGAGTGTTATACCTTCTAGGTTAGTTTCTACGATATTTTCTAGAGTACTAGAAGTAAAGTACGCGTTGTATATCGATAACTGGACAGTTATATCAGTTACCACATTACCTACATCTATTGGTATAGGATCTATGATTATTCTATTATAAAAGATTGAAACATAGGCAGGGAAGAGTACCCCTGAAAAATTATTTGCAGCTGGGTTAGTTGGATTGCTAGTCAGCGTTCCATCTACGGCTGTAGTAGCACTAACCGCCGTAACCGTGGTCGTGAAAGGTATATTATTGTAAAAAAGCTGCCGTAGGTTGGTATCACTAGTGACTGTGGTATTAGATCCTGCGCCAGGTACTAAGAACCCATTAAAAGTTGCCATTATGGAACCTGCCTATAAGCTATACCCCAGATGTCTGATCTACTAGCTACAGAAGCATCACTTCCTTTATAAGATAAAGCAAAAACCTTCCAATCTGTATTAACTATTTCTTTATTATTTAACACATACATGTTTACTGAGGCAACGTTTGGTACATAGCCTATCGGTTGAGCCTTTGTGAGACTGGCCGTTTGACGGGATATATAAGGTGGCATTAAAGGGGCTCTAAAAGTAGCTTCACTTGGAGCTGCCTGCTGTAACCGTCTTTGTATATCGAGGTGGCAATCACTTGAAGATAATGTCACCCTAGTAGAGTTATAGTTAGGAGGTATTCCTCCTGATGCACCTACTAATGCGCCATCACTGGTATGATCACGTCCGCCTAACTTGGTAAAATCTTTATTATCTCCAGCCCCAGTGTTGTACCGAACATAGCCAGCTCCTACTGTAGTGCTGGAAGTCAGATTTACTCTACTACCTAGAATTTGTGGACTACTATTATGCGACGAGTCATTATATACATCTCTCCAAAGGTTAAGGGAGCTATTATACTGATAGTTATTGGCTGTTAGGTAAGCTCCACCAGTCCACGTACCTATTTTGGTAATGTCGCCGAAGGCCATATGGGCGAAAACCCCTGAAGTGACTTCTAGAACTGCAAAAACAGATACCCCGTCTGTAAAAAAGTAGTAAGCTGTGAATACTGGGGCTACGTCGAATAATCCCATATTAGTCGGGAGACGCTGCCCATCAGCAACGGTCTCGAAATTCGTATCAGTTGGTAAGGACAGCATCATCCTCGATTGCACACGTATATTAGAATAACTACTGTGGCTAATCGTATTCTTCCTAAAACCCCAATAGGTAGTTACAGTAGAAGTTGTCCTAGAGATACGGTACAAATCCTCTGTACCACTTATGTCTTTCCCATTACTAGTAAAACCAGCGTTAGCCACAGCAAATGCCGTAAGATCTGTTAAGAATTCGTCTATGTCAGTAATGAGTGCCTTTGATTCAAAATTAGCCATTGTTTTTCCTTATGCTAGGAGTAAAGCGGCATTCGCTTCTGATGTCCTGTAAGTATTATTGACAACAAGGTATGTATTACCACCTTGCGTTATGGTATCTGGAAACTTCTTACCAATGGTACCAAGAGGGGAAAAGTATATCCCATCAAGTTCCCCGTAAACATTACCACCATTGAGTTCGCTATATAAAATAAATGGGAAAATAGCAAAATAATTACCAGGACTATGGATCATATCGTATTCGTAGTAAGAACCCGCTACATCATCGTGAGGCCATATAAAACAACTAGTATCTACACCGTTTGGCCGAGTCGCACTAGTGGTCTGATCATAGGCCGCTACATCTAACCAAGACCCATCTCTATGCCTTAACTGACCAACTGCTGAAATTACGTCACCCCTTGGTCCATCATAGAAATTACCTACCTTATAATTGGTTGTTAAATAATTAATACCATCATCATAAGTACTACCTCCATTAAACATAGGGTAAGGGAACTCAGACGGTGTAGCATAAGGTAGGTACCACCCGCAGTAACAAGCATAAGCGACACTACCTGCTGTTTGTGCTACGATTATAAACCTCCGACCGCTGGCTACAAACCAGAAAGGCATAGAGGAGTTACTAAGAGTCAGATGGCTATCGACAGATGATCCGCCAGGTTGATTCGCAAAAGGAAGACCAGTAGAGAACCCAGTAGATCCTCTTATTTCCCAATTGTTAAGGTTACCGCCATCGGTGTAGATCCTAATATTTACGTAGATAGCGTCCGTACCAGCTAAGCCAGGACCTTCTAAGTATACATGACGCTCTCCAGGAACAGTAACTGTATCATCTTTATTAACTGTCCATCTTTCTATTACTGGTAATAATTTACCAGTCTCACCAGCTGAAACACCAGTTAAGAAAGCTATAAGCTTACTCATCATGTCGAAACTGTCAGTAGCATCGGCTATAGCTCCGCCGTTTGTTGTCGATAATTGCAAAGCCATTAAGTATTCCTTAAAATTTGACTAATTGAGCTTGAATTTCTTTCTATTACATTCACTAGTACTTTCTCCCCAGAGGCGCTAGTTAAGAAATTACCAACTAAGCTTGGATCTAATACATTAACTATTCGAGTACTATTCCCCTGCCCTTCTTGCTGAGCTGCTGAAGGACTAGCCGCAGTACTAGAAGTCGTATTATTTCCACCCTGCGTATTGGCTGGATTATTCATAGCTTCTAATTGTGGTCTGAATCTAGAGGTAGCTTGTGCATTAACCACAAACTCACCATTAGATAACATCGCTGGAATCGAATCCGAACGAGGACCGCCTGCACCTGAAACAAAACCACCATCAGCAAAACCAGCCAAGGCTAAACCTTGAGAAAGAGCAACTGTACTAGCTATGCCTGCCGAAGCTGGTGCTGCATTCGCACCAAAACTAGCCAGAGATACTAAAGCAGCAGGGGCAGCCCATGCCGCACCAAGGATTGCTGCTTCTGCTACACCTGCCGCAGTTGCTGCTGCTGCTAGGGATTGCCCTAATGTAGCGTTCAGTACGAACTGAATACCTAAGTTTATAAGACCTGATAGTAAACTGGCAAGCGCCTGTCTTGCGACATTTCCGATAGCCTCCTTAAAACTACCACCAAATACTATAGCATTTGCAATAGCGTCTGCAAATCCTTCACTTGTCTGGGTAAAGAAGTCTGCGAAGACTGCCCCAGCTTCGGAACCAAAGTTTCTGACTGCCTCTAAAGATTGTTCCATACCTACTAAGAAACCATCAAAGAAGGAACCTTCCCCTTGTTCAATATTTAAAGCTGATTGAGTTAAAGCAAGCTGTATCATCTGATCATTAAACTGGCTTAATGAAATACTGCCTCTATCATATAAAGCCACTAAAGCTTCCATTCTAGTTTGTATTTCTTCTTGGGGACCAATGATACTATCTAAGACTTCCGCTTGTTCCCGATAGGCTTGGGTAGTACGTATCGCGGACTCTAATAATTCTCTTTGACTATCCGTTAGGGTAGTATTAGAAGAACGAAGTCTCTCCTCAATGTCTAAGAGCTCATTCTGGATACCTCTTTCTTTATTATTTAACTGGAGTATCCTAGTCTCTTCTTCTAGTAACCGTAATTGTTCCTGAAGGGCAAAGGGTAATCTTTCAACTCTATCCCCTGCTTGGTCTAGGCCTGGATCTGCAGTGGCAGGCTGGGCAGTTCTTTTAGCAGCGATTTTTCTAGCATTAGCATCAATTGTGGCAAGAGCGGGTGCTACTATAGAAGCAAAATCTCCAACAAAGTCTTGGTTAAAACCTTCTAGGAAAGCACTTTTAGCATTTGCACCTACACGTATCATATTACCAACAAAGCTTGCATCAATCTCAGGTAACTCTAAGTCTTCTACGGCACTTTTTACGGCTTCAGTTAGAATACCTAAAGAGAGAAGGACACGATTAGCAAATTTCTGAATAAGATCAAAACCTTTTATAGCAAAATCGACGGTTGCTTTTATATTATCATTAAGTTTTCCTATTAGTTCCTCACCTACTACGCTTCGTATGATTTTCCCAATATCTTTAAATACAGAGGAAACGGCTCTGCCAAGGCCAACGAATAGACCGATGAATCCGTTTACAAAGGTCTTGACAAAGCCTAAAACTGAAGAGAAAGTTATGTTAAGAGAAGAGAAGGCATTCACAATAAAGTTAATAGCTATTTCGAAACCTTCAGTTAAAGCATCAACCACTGGTTGAATGGAATCCATGATGAAATCAAAGGTAGCAAGGGTAACATCCTTCAAGGTGACCATACCATCGGCAGTTACTGTTAGTTCATCACCAAATTGGAGTAAAGCTGCAATACCTGCAGATAAGGCTATAACGAATAAACCAATAGGATTGGCAGCCATGGCTACACCTAGTGCAGCTATTCCGCGGGTAGCTAATACTATACCACCCTTAACGAAAGGACCTGCTAAAGCAGCTCCAGCTACTATAGCGAATCTAGCAAGATTATCTAGATTACCAGCTAAAGCTATAATAGATCTAGATAGTTTCTCTGTAGCCCCTGTAGCTTTATCCGCATCACCAATAAGGCGAATGGTGTTAGAACGTAGAACGCTGAAAGCTTGGCTAATAGTTGGGATAGCGGAATCAAAATCTCTTTCTAATTCTTCAGCTGCGTTTTTAAAGGCCAATATAACAGTCTCGGCACTAATCCTACCTTCTTGGCCTAGTAATCGTAACTCACCCCTAGTGACACCCATTTGTTGTGCGATAACATCAGCTACCTTGGGCAATTGCTCTAGGACGGATCTTAATTCATCTCCGCGCAGTGTACCGCTTGCTAGACCTTGCGATAACTGAATTAGACCCGCATTAGCTTCTTGAGCCTTGACCCCAGAAAGGACAATAGCTTGGTTTAAGGATTCTGTGAAGTTAAGTGTCTCCCGTTGGGAAAGACCTAGGTCTCGGACGGAAAGAGCAGTTCTGCTAAATATAGTAGAGGTAGCTTCAAAACTAGTACGAGTTCGAACGGAGATATCGAACAGCTCACTCATCACCGCATTCAGCTGTACGGCATCTCTGGTTACTAGTCTTATTCTATTACTGGCGTTGGTAAGAGCATCGGCCATAAGACCTATCTCTCTAGTCACCGCTAGAATTCCTACCAAGGTAAAAGCTCTAGCCAATGTACTTTGAAGGCGCTTAGCATTAGATTCAGTCTTCTTTAATCTATTATCAACCTTATCCATACCTGTAACAGCAGATTTTGGATCAACAATAACATTAATTCTAAAGTCAGTCATCGCGTTTGCGCCTTAGGTTTATTTGCTTCAGAGGATTTTTTCTGTTCCTCTGATTGATATGATACATAAGCAGAATCCATTTCCCTTATAATATCCACAAAAGCTTCAGTTACATCTTTTTCTAAACCGTACCAATTAGCGTACTGCATAATAGAGGTCCATGGTATAGAACCGATCCCCATACCTGAAAAACGACAGGTACCGAGGTCATGGAACGCCTTCATATAGAAAACATCAACTGGATCTATTATAGGTTCATTATCGTACCATTCAGGAGTTGGTCTCCCTTTCCTGATAGCAGCCTCGACTTGAAATTCCTTCTTTTCATACTCGAGTTCCCAAATGAGCCTATCTGCTAGTTTTTTGCTTTTTCCTCGGAATCGATTTGTTCAGCCAAGTTTTCAGGGTCAGAAGCATGAACCCTTACCCCGTCAAAGATCCAATCTGGTAAAGCTGCAATAAAGTCCTTACAAGAAGCGACGCTGAACTTAACAGCTTTACCCTTGGCGTCTAGCATATCTCGCCAACCAACAATTACATGATCAGGATAAAGATCTTTATCGTAGCCGCGTTGTTCTTCCATGGCCTTAGAGTTAACTTTAAGTTTACCTCTGCGCTGCCCCTTACCATGGCCAGTAGCACGTAGTAAACCATTAAAATATCCTTTGTTGGCTTCACCTGCTACTTTCAATGTTAATGTTGGGCATTTACCGCCCATTTCAATTTCTACGATCTCATACTCGGTGGTACTATCATCGGTTACGTTTAATTTTCCTAGATGGCTAAAGTCGGTCATTTTAGTTTCTCTGTTTAGTTGTGGTTATGGAACGACTGGGAATAAAGATATTCCAATCGAGGTATTTAAAATCGGATCGGCAAATGCTTCACCAGTGGTATTAATTAGTACGGTTTCGTTTACAGGAAACTCTCTATCACCACCACCAATGGTCATTGATGGGACGTCAATGAATAAAGCGCCGTCATCATTTTTGAGGCCAAAGTCCATTGACATGGTACGATTTTCTCGAACTGCACTAGCTACACGGTAGTCACTAAAAATTAATTGGGCTTCAATATCAACTTGGAAGTTACCAAAGTTCATAAACTTCGCACCCAAGTTACATAAGATTTTTTCTGGCGACACATTATTACCAAACGTAATGGTAAGCGATTTAAAATCAGTATAAATACCGGATTCATCTACCTCAGCAATGCGCAAGCGAGTACAGTCTGAAGTGGTATTGAAAGCACCAGTACGAGAAGGCTCGATAGGTGTATCTGCATTAGTGGCTCGAACCAAGCCAGGAGGCTCTGCATCAGTACCAATATTAGAAAAACTAACAGTAGCTTTGTCAGCTAATGGTATATTTAAAGCTAAGGTGTTTACAAAGTTACCTTGAGCGTATTCGTAACGATCTGTACCTACTGCTTCTAGATCTGGATACGCTAATTCATATTGAAATGATCTCTCTAAGAACTCAGTTGAGTTAGTAGGAACATTGCGAATATAGCGTCCAAATAGTATATCCACAGTATCAGTAGTACCAGCGGCGGTAACTAAAGTAGCGTCAATCTTATCTAAATCTAACTGAGCAGCTGCTATGGTAACTATGCGAGCGTAGCCTACACTATCAGTAAATTGCTCACTTGCTGTTAATCCACCAATATGAATAAATTGGCCTACTGTCAAACCAAGGGTAGTAAAATCAATAGTTGCAACAGGAGTTCCATTACCACTAGTGATAACTGCTGTTGAACCAGTAACTGTAATATCTAAGTCACCTGTCTCAGCCCGAATACCAGCGATGTCGACTGTTGCATTAGTTGGGGCTGTCTCGACTGTATTAGCCGCAGTGGTAAGTTCTGTATCGGCAGCTATTGGTTGAACTGTAAGTGGGTGCAGACCATTGTTAGCTAGGATTAGATAGCCTCTTGCGTAAATTAAAGAAGTATTACCAGTGGCATTATAATGGAGCTTATCCGCTTGAGCTGCTACTAAATTAGGGACATCGTAACCAGTACCAGTTGTATCGCTAGCCAAGAAATCTAAATCTTGATTCACGGCGGTAACAAAAACGAAGCCTTCAGCGAAGTCAGTAAAGTGGGTCATTGTTAAATCACCTTCCCAATCTACAGCACTATCTAAATCAGTAACGGTACCTTTACGTCTTTGACGGTTACGAGAAATTGGATCTCTAGCGACGGTAGTAATAGTAGCACCATAGGCACCTAGAGTATTAGGCTCTAAGATGTGCCATAAAGGCTGAGCTGGTAGAGTCCCGATGGATTCCTCAACTGCATAACTGAGGGTCATATTGTTCGTTAGTACGCGGCTCATAGCAGCCTCCTATTTAGTTTGTTCATAATTAAAGGTTGATTCTACATTGTATTGGTAGAACTTGCCACTTGTTCCAATCTCTTGGACGTCTGAAGCAAAAAACCATAATCCGCTTAATCTCGTACCCTCAAATATATCGCGAACAATTGTGGCCAGTCTATCGGCTTCACTTAATCCGCTATCTAATGGTACAAAAACCTGTGTGATAACTGCTGCTTGGCGTAGGAACTTCCTAACCCCGATAGGACCTAAGGTATCTTGATTACCTACACGATTTCTAACAACTAGACGAACCCATGAAACGTTTCCTTCTGGTGGAGTAAAGTCTTCATTGTCAAAATCGAAGATAGTCTCACTAGCATAATCCGCTATAAACTTATCGTATATTAGTTTACGAGCTTCATTAAGACCAGCCATGTTCCATCCTCTTAACCACAATATGGTTCATTATATAATACTTTTAATGGCTTTTGCAATGGATGTCTGTACGTAACCACTCGGAGCTTGGGCAGAAGTACCTAGGTTCAAGTCACCTATATAGCTCACAGGGTTAGAGATATACACTAATGCAGGGAGTTTATAAGTCGCATCTACTATTGCTACCCCAGCCTCTAAAGCATTAAAGTCCACAGCCTGTCTAGACCCAATAGGCTCAGTTCTTTCCCTACCAATCTGAGGAACCCAGTTAGATTCAGCAAAACCAGTAAGCTCAGGTGTATCTTCTTCAAGGATGAGAGCCGTAGTACTTGTTACCTTTTTAACAATAGTAGTAAGGAAAGCTTCCAACTCTCCTATTACCTTTCTAGATTGGGACGGCATACAAAGTTCCTCATTAAGGCTCTATATTAGCCTAGACAAAATATTAATTCAACTTTAACCACTATAATGAGAAATCAGTTATGGTAATAGTTGAACCTGAGCAACTTAAAGCGTCCCTGCCTCTTTATTATTTAACTGATTTCCATTTGAAGATTTTCAATAGTAATACTGTTTGTTGTAGTTACACTAGCTAATATAGGCTGAATAGTGTCACCTTTAATTAAGCTTACAGGTACAGTTACAGGATGAACGCTCGTTGATGTTGTTACCGTCCGTTTCTGGTATGCAGCACCTTGTTCTGGTGCAACTCCATTTTTACCCGAACTAAATAAATAATCCTCAGAGCTACCAGATTTATAGACAGACCACGTTATTATCACAGCACCTTCAAACGGTTCACTTCCTATGTATTCAACCAAACTAATTGTCGGATCAATAGTTTTAAAACGCTCGTTTTGACTTTGATAACCTGCTGTCCATGTGCTTGTTAATACCGTTGATTGGAATGTTATAGCAATATCAAATGTATTAGTTGTTACATTAAAGATTGTAAACGTCCCTCTGTAGTATTCATCTCCTGCTGTTAATACAATGTTTTGATTTTCAGCTAAACCATGAGTAGCACTGGTGCAAGTCGTTCCTCCTGCGCCATTAGTAGCAAAGATAGTTACTGAGCCTGTTGTGCCTGAGATATCAATTGCTTGATAAGTATCTGCAACACTAATAGTAGTAGCATTAGCAACAGGATTTTCTTCAATGTGTCCAAAGCATAAATAGTTACTATCAGCAAAGCCTGGATTTGCTTGGGCTAATATTCTTGAGTCAGTTTGGTCTAGACCTTCAGTACTCCATGTCCCTGTTGCTGTCGCTCCAAAATTCTTGCTAACGTCAAATGTATCAGTTTGCTTATTAAATACAGTGTAACCATTATCGTAGAAGGTAGAGCCAGTAGTACTGAGTTTAATTTGATTACCATCTGCAAGCGTTGTTGCTATATCAGTTAACCTTATTACATCAGCATCAACTAACCCAGTATCTCCTGACTCATAAGAAACCCCTTCCAGCTCATAATACCCTGCTCCAGTTGCGCTAATAATAAATGAACCGTTGTAAGATGTTTCTGTAAATGTTGAGTTAGTAACTGTCTGTCCTACAAAATATGTAGGCGGTGCAGTGAAGTTAAAGCGAGCCTTACCGCTTGAATTAGTAACACTAGTTATTGACTCCTGAGCAAATGGCACATCAGCAACTATAGTAAATTCACCAGTACTACCAGAAATATCAAAAAGTTCGCCCCCACCAAAGATACAAGCTGATATTAGGTTTTTAGGTAAGGTACTAAGTGCGGGTTCTATTCTAAATAAAGAAGCACCTGAAGCAAATGTTCCTGACATCTGGTCAACACTAATTGATTTTGATACTGCTGCTGTACTATTATCTACAGTTAAAAATGGTAACGCTGTTGTAGGTGTATTAGTAATGTTTGATTTTGTTAGTGTGATCTTACAGTTAAATAAGTCCCACCCAAGTACATTGTCGAAAATATCAGATACATCGAGAATCAAGGTTCCATTATTTATAGTACCTAAATCACCCCAATTGAACACCCCTGCTAATGTTAAATTGACGCTACCACCGTTTAATTCTAAGTCACAGAATGTTGCAGAAGCACTACCTATTAAATCAAAAAACTCTAATGCTCTAAGCCGTCCAGCACCAGAGAACAGAGTTCCTGTTCCTGTATAAGCCCAAGATGATTGATTACTGTTATCCGTAACAATATGTAATGTAGCATTGTTAGTAAATTCTACTCTTACATCACTGCTTAAATGACCTTTGATTATCCATGTAGTAGACGCGCTTATAGTGATTACACTAAAGCTCGCCATTGCCTCCAGTTCAGTAGTGTTATAAATAACCTTTAAGTTTGGAGGCACAAGGTCATAGTCATACCAATCAGCTGTACTAGAGCTTGCACTCTTTTTAAGTGACCTTGTTGAGCGTACACCGTCAACATTGATATGGTCATCACCGCCAGTACCAGTAACCGCACCTTCAGGACTTCCAGCGTTATCGACTGATATCTTAGAAGTCTCACCTGTAGAATTACCAAGGGTAAGTACATCATCTGTATGGGAGTATAGGAACATGCCTGCATCAGGCTCTAAGACGAGCATATCGTCTGAACCTAAGTTAATACTAGACGCAATTTTAAACGCATCATTGCCAGAATTATCTATACCCATGACCCAACGTTGACCACCATCAAGTAAGAACTGAGCTATCGCATCGCCCGCTCCTTCTTGAATAATTGTTAACCCTGCTTGGTCGCCTGTTTCGGTTGTATCTTCTGAAACTGTGAAAACGCTATCTGGTAGGCTGTAAGTACCAACAGCTACATTGTTTCGTGTTTTCCATACTGTTAAGCCACCGCTTGTATCAATATCGTCGCTGTAGCCCATTCGGAACATTCGAGCCGAAGCACTTGCATTGTTATCGTTAAACATCGTAAATTCAGACTGATTAAATCCTACGTTGCCACGGTTAAAAAAGAAGTCTGTGGAGTTACCAGAACCGTTTTTACCAGATTCTATAGTTACTGCTTTGAATGTGGATAACCTTGTGTGAACGCTGATAGACGTAAGAACATCTAATCTATAGCCACTTTCAGGAACCTGACCAATACCAAGTGTGCCGTTGAAGTAGTTCCGCCCGTCTGTTTGAAGCACAACTCTTTTATTGCTATTCAGATCTAAAGTGCTGGCAATACAAAACTCATCGTCTTGTGTATTGTCAATCCCCATAACCCAACGCTGACCACCAGTTAATAAGAATTGTGCGACCGCATCTCCTGTACCGTCTTGCTCAATCGTTAGACCTGCTGCTGCACCGACTTCCGCTGTATCTTCGTAAACGTGCACTGTACTTGATGGGAGAATATTAACACCAAGTTCTCCTAAGAATTCAGAACGACCATCAGTCTCTAATACTAATTGAGCATTAGAGCCAAGGTCTAAACTAGAAGCAATCTTATAAGCATCACTACCACTATTATCTATACCTGTTACCCAGCGTCGCCCACCTGTTAGTAGGTACTGAGTAATAGCATCACCGCTACCATCTTGCTCAATAGTTAAACCTGCTTGTATCCCTGTCTCAGTAGTATTTTCGTAGATGTGAAATACACTATCTGGATCTGGTTTATTAACACCAACACTACCTGTAGAGCTAAGTATAATATCCTCAGTACCAGACGAAGTTTGAATAGTTAGACTCCCAATCTCACTATCAATAAGTGAATTGTCAGTGGTATCGTCGTGTTCAAGGCTTAAACCTGTACCGCCTGCAAAGTTAGATAATGTTAGAAGAGCAGAACCTGCATTAGTGAATGCATGGATATCAATACGTCCATCATTTACGCCTTTATGAACATAAGCCACACTATTTAGATGTAATTCAGATAAGCCGTTAAGTGCATCAATAGAAAATTCATCAGCCCCTTCTGAGTATTTAATTGTGCCCTTTACATCATCAGTACTGTCTACAAATTCATACGTTGCAGAGCCAGCGGCAGCAGATTGCAACACAACAGTTTTTAGTGTTGAGTCATAAAGGAAATTAGAGTCACCACCAAATGCACCAGCGTTATTAAACTGTAGTGAACTATCCGGACCGCCCGGACTTGTTACACCAGGAATAGTAGAAGACGCACTTTGAGCGCCTGCAGTTCTAAAACTTGACTGAGCAAAGAATTCTGCTTCTGCTGTGTCACTTAAATTCGTTGCTGCTTCAGATACAACAAGTGAGCCTCTAAATAAGGTTAATGGCAATGGGCTTTTTTCTGTAAAGGCTTCACTACCTAATGCCTCTAATGCTAAAGCTTTTGTATTAAATGTTTCTTGACCATAGACAACAATAGTTGCACCTGCACGACTTCTAAATATTCGTTGAATCGTCCAATCATTAGTTCCAACTGTTTGCAATGTTCCAGAACCATCATCATATTGAGTTGGATCTATTAAAGTTGTAGGTGCCCCATCATAAAGCATATTTAAACCAGCACCAGCTGATCTATACATTTTAACAAAACTAAGCGCTGTATCGCTCGCTAAGGTCACTATATCGGGTGTTGTTGTATCAGTTCTAAAATTAGAACCTAAGATATAAGCATTACCTCCTACAACATCTATTGTCATATTAGCGCCATTAGCACCATAGATATTGCCATCAACGTTCGCAGGACCAATGACTAAGTTTATAAAATCAGCAAAGCTTGTTATTCCATCATAACCGAGATTACCAGGCGCAGTTATAACGCCTGTTATTGTACTGCTAACATGAATGACTGTACCAAACCAAATAATATCGTGTGGGTCGTCTATAGTGACAGCCGTAATTAACCTCTCAACAAGAGTGCCTGAACTATCAAAACCAAAAGCAGTTTGTCCGTCTGTGGCTATATTAGTTGGGGTGTAATCTGTGGCGGCACTCCAAGTCACATCAGTAATTACAGGTGATTCAGGGTTAGTATAATCAGCAGTTTGACCTCTACCTGAAGTCCAGTCAACAGTAGTGGCACTGACTTGCGATATAACACCTCCTTCGAGTATCCCTGTTGCTTGAACTCGTTTTGCGTGGGAATCTTGTCCTAGCACGATCGCTGGACCATCATGAGCTTCTGCCACTAAATACGGTATACCTCCTACATTACCAAGTACATCAATTGAATCACCTATAACAGTAAAATCTATCTGTTGAGACTCTTCGATTATGAACGGGCTATAACCTAAATAAATATCTGTAGGCGTATTGATTCCTGTTACCGTGAAATAAAAGACTATATCACCTGTACCAAGTGTTAAACCATCTGTAAGACCAAGGTAAGCCGCCTTACTAGGAATATACCTAATCGTTAAACCTGTCGAATTATCAACAAGCTTTGCCCTGAAATTTACCATAGGTCCGTTAGTACGAATAGTAATTTTATCTATTAGTCTAACATCAGGAGCCACTACGGTTCCGGTCAAGGAGAAAGTTAGTGGGTTGTCCGTTATTACTTGCGAGTCATCGATTTGTTTACTTAATACAAAAGGAGGGCTGAAAGCATAATAAGTTGGTGTTGACGAACCAGTAGCATCATCAAAATCTGTATTAACAGAAAATGCCATGGATGACCTAAGTTTATCCACAACAATCAAATCTGCAATACCTTCAGTTAGCTGTAGTACTTCACCTACGTTAATTGAACCCGCAGGCACATTAACTGACTCGTTGAAGGTAAATTCTCCAGTAGCACTATCTACATTTGCAGGTGCAGGTTCGAGTTTTTGAGTGGTAGCATTAAACCGTACGGTATCACCTTCTCCAAGAGCAGAAGTATCCACGGAGTCTTCACCTGTCTCACCTTGGACTAGGCTTGTTGTATCAACCCATGCGGAGGCTTGGCGTTGTTGATACGCTTCTTCTCCTGAACCGTTATCAAGTAGTTTAATTATTAAAAATTCATTTTCCTCTAGTCTTGCTAATTCATCAGGATTAGCACCAAAATAGACATCCCGAGCAGCAGCATCTGCATAAATGCCAGGATCATTATTAGATTGAGTAAATAGTTGGAAGCCAGCGCCAGCGCCACCCCCAACTGGAAGAAAACCAGTCATGGGAAGCTCCTTAGCTTACGCTTTGTGTTACAAGGCCAACAAAACCTACAGGGGTACCAGTAATACCACTAAGAGTGATTTTAATCTTATCGGCTTTACCGTAACCATTGGGTTTAGTTCGATTGGTAGATCTAGCCTGGTCAGCATTAAATGAACCATTACTAATGGTTTGGAATACATCATTGCCTGAGGACAGGGTGACTACCACGGTACCTGCTGTGGCATCGACTTGGGCGTCACCGCCATCTACGAAATGAAAATACTCAAGGAGGTTATTGCGGGCTGCGTGTGGGTCAAGGTCGAATTCGAAATCGCCACTCACACCAGTGGCAGCGATATCTGTTTCAATCGTTCTGAGGTATACTGTGTTATAGTTTCTAGACATTTTAATATCTCCAATCAATCAGGGGATTTCCCTGAACTAATTAAATGTACGAGATACTTCCTTGCACGATGTCGGTCGTGTTAATTTTCTAGTCCCAAGGTTGTTTTTTAACTGTAGCCTCCTTGGTTACTTTTTTAGCTTTAGCTTTTTTAGCAGGAGCTTTCTTGGCCTTGGCCTTCTTTGCTACAGGTTCTGGAATAGGTTCTACAGCCTTTTCTTTAACTTCAGGTTCAGGTTTAGGTTTAGTAGTTTCCACAACTGGATCTTTAACCGCTGGCTCTACTTTTTTAACAGGATCCTGCTTATTCCAAATACGATTACAGTTATATAAACGTTTCATCATCCTTACGCTTACTTCAACTCCATCGGCTGGAAAAGCTTCACCAGGCTTATAAGCCTTATCCAAGAACAGGAACGGGATACGGGTTTCTTTTTCAACCGTAGGGTCAAACTTCGGTTTTGCACGTGCCATCTGGTTGTCTCCTATAAAAGAAAAGGGAGTACTAGCTCCCTTTTTTTTTTTGTTCCGCTTTAATCAGTTAAACTTAGCCTAGAACACTTAACCATAGCATACCTAAATCAGGAGCAACGATACGGCGATCTACACGAAGCTGACCTTCGACGTATGTACCATCTTTACCTTCTACCGCACGATAAGTACGGAAGCGAGGACCTAGATTCGCACCAGTTAGGCCAGGAATGAAGAAGTTACCAATCGCAGTGGCCATCATTAATGCTGCACTTCTTTCCGTATAGGTGGCTAAGAATGCTTTAGAAGACATAAAGACGTTATTAACTGGGACATCCCCGTCAGCGTCAGTGACCGCGTCATTAGCAGTGTTTACAATAGTTTGCACAACGTTAATTATGGCTACTTCAAATAAACCTGCTAATGCTTGTCTACTAATAGTAGCTGGCGAGTTAACACCAGTTGTTTTGATACGATCAAGAATCGCAGGATGCTCGGTCAGAGTATCGAAAACATCTAAAGTCATGGTAATTTCGTTAGGCATTTTACCAGCAGAAGCTAATACGAACTTACGACGAAATAGTTTCCAATCGCCAATTGGATCTGAGCTACTATTATCCCATTGCAGGAAGGTGTCAGCTCCTTCGTCAGTAGGAGACGTATTACCAGTAAGATCCAAGCCCCACTGGCCTACGGTAAGGAACTTATCTCGGAAGTCGAGTTCTTCACCAATCAATAAAGAATTGGTTACAATCGCCATACCTTCGCGGTTTAGATTAAACTGGCTATCAGCGTTACGGCGTTTACGATCTGAAATAAAGATACGTAATGCTTTATCACCAACTGAGTAAGGGGTTTGTTTAGTACCGTAATCAACACTATTCGCTACGCCTTCTTCAGCACGTGTCGAATCATATTCACGATTCCAAAAACCTTGTGGATATTCAGTAAAAGTATCACTTTCTTTTACTACCGGAATTCTTGTCCCAACTTTAGAAGCAATGAATTGCTCCGAAGACTGAGTTAAGGCAATTGATAGATTCGTCAAAGGACGATCTACATGCCAATCACTAGCTGTGGTCATTTGTGGCATGATTTCCTCCTAAGCGGCTACGCCCTTGTTACCAAATAAGCAAGTTACCAGATCATCATCTGCTGCCCCTGCGTCGATAGCGACACCATTAATGATGTCGTTAGTTGTTGCTGTGTTTGCTTTACCACCTGCACCTGCACCTAATGCTGCACCTGCTACAACCGCTGCATTTACAACTAATGGGGCTAAACGGCCTGCGGTAGACATAAGACCTATCGTAGCGCCAATACCTGCTTTTTCCACACCTACGATAATACCATCAGCGGCAACACCATCCCCTGCTAGGTTTACACCCGAAGACGTAATGACTCCGAAGAACCCAACTTTTAAATCTAGATCAACGGCGGCAGGAAAAGACTGCACGTCACCAGAACTGTAATTTGAAATAGCCATAAGACAGTTTCTCCTTAGTTAATGCTTTGTGCGTAAAGTACTTGACCTTCAGTAGTATCAAGTACTTTTGCGTAAGCGTCTTCGATTGAAACACTATGCTCAGTGGCATAGCTCTTAGCAAGACTGTCGAGCGAGTCTGCTGCTTTTGTAATTTTAGGTGTAACCTCGTGGCCTAAAGTACGAAAGGAGGTTGAAAGACCTGAGTCACACGCTTTAAGTGTTTCCCCGATAGCTTTCTTAATTTCGGTATCTTCAATACCGTCGATGGCTTTAAGCATCGCGGCACGAGTTTCAACTGTGCCAGGAAGGTTTGATAACTCATCGTCAGCGCGTTTTTCAAAACGTAACTTAGTTGCAATGGCATCTGACTTAGCCTTACTTATTGCATCGTTATCAATACGTTTTGCCATAGCTATTAAACGTGGATCATCTGACTTACGATACTCGGTACCATCAGTTTCACTCTTAAAGATGACTTCGTCTGCTTTAAGAATAGCTTCAAGTTCGTTACTACGTTCTAAGCACGATTTAGCCAAAAAAGCTTCTTGCGGTGCACCATTTAAAGTACTACAATGAGCTTTCTGAGCATCATTCATGGTACCCATTGCTACGGCTGTAGCTAGAGACTTTTTCAGTGTAGCTATTTCATCTAGAGCCTTGTCGTAATCGGCTTTATTAATATCAGGCATGTTAATCTCCTCTTTATGCACTGTTTTACTACCGCCGATACCGGCAGTGTTTGGTTTGTCAAAACTAGATTTGGCAAGGGCTAATACTGCTTTTGCCTGTTCTTCATTAAGACCATTTTTAAAAATATCTTCTACCACGGCAGATACCTCATGGGTATGGTTATCCGCCATGCCAATGGTTATGCTACCGTCATCGTTTATAACGAAAGGATGATAGTGAGAACCTGTCCAACTTGTTTCCCCACCTTTATTAACAGCTTCCCATTTATCCATATAAAGGAGGTGTGAATGGCCATCATTATCGCTACTTAATAAATAACGTTTTTCGATGGTGTCATCGTTACGTTTCATTATTGTGGCCAAGGCCGGTGATTGAGCAGGCTTATCAACAGCACTAATCTCAGTCAGTTTGAATTCTTTTAGGATACGTCTTGTCTTAGGCATCTTCTACGTCCTCTGAAGCTATACGAGAACCACCAATAGAAAAACCTGTGTAAGTACCATCCTGAAATTTTTTAAGGATATCTGCTGAATCAGGTTTCATTGCTATCATAAGGCCAGTTTGATTTGTTTCAATACCAAATGATTTAGCCACTTCGGTAGTCATTGGAAAAGCGAAGACGACAGAGCCAGGAAGCTCACCATCTTCTTTATGCATATCTTTTGCCATGCGACTATTTAACATAAAGTCAGTAGAAGCTTTTAGCATAGAATCTTCTGGAATATGATCATCTTGTAAATCGTAATAATCTTCGCCGTCTTTCTTACATACTATAGCCCAACCGAAAACCAACCCAAGGTTATCGTCTACCTTACATATTGAAGTATTTACGTGAATGTCGCTTGACATACTGTCACCTAAGTGAAAAAGAAATAAATATTTATAAACAGATCCTACCATGGTTAAAAGAACATGTCAACTGGGCAAAATAAAAAGGCGCTATATCAACTTTTAGTTTGAGCGGCATTCATAAGTTGCCCCTGCTGGATCTCTTACCACACCATCATCGACTATAGTAAAAGTCGTTCCTTCTGCAATAATCTCATCTTTTGGTTCCGGTACTATACCAGTGGCGAGGCTAGATCCAAGAATAACAACTTTACGATCGGTTATTTTTACTGTAGTCCCGTTTACCCATTCGTCTTTAAAATCATCAACGAAACCTTTACAACTATATTCGGTCTTAACCTGAATTCGCTTGGTCGAGTCAGTAGGATCTTTAGAGCTCACTATCTTCACTAATGTTTGATCAAACACTAAAGGACCAAGAGCGCTATTTAATATACCGGCGATATTAGCGTTGAAGATATTAGGCATTAATCGAACCCTCTTACCAAGCCATATTGATCACTATCAGTAAAGCTACTGCAATCATCATTACCGGATACGCTCATACTAGTGGCATCTGTACTGCTGTTTCCAAGGAAGAAACATTTCATTATGCTCAGTACTTGTAATGGATACTTAGATCCTTTCTCTGGGCGGAAGTAAGTGATCTTAGCTGAACCTGCTTCTAGTTTCTTAATATTAGTACCAGTTACATTAGTTGTGGTTAGTAAAGAACTGTCTTGTAAAAGAGCCAAGGCATATTCGAACTGGCCTTCTTTAGCTATCTCTAATGATTCATCTGCGGTTACGGAGTTACCTTCACAATCGGTAAGGCCAGTTCTAGGGAAATCAAGATCTTGAGAATCAACTTCTTTGGTACCATCCCAAGCCTGTAATTCCAATTGACGAGTAGCTGTTACTAGTCCTTGATCCTTCTGAGCACTGCTATAAGCAGACCAAAGAGTATTATTAATGGAGTCCGCAAAATAAGTGTCAGCCTCGGCCTGAGAACCATAACTATTGCCGCCTACTACTAGAGCCATGACTTATTCCTCATACTTAATGTAGAATGTATACATTCCATTTATATAAAGGGAAGCAACACTTTTTATAACGGTAGCCTTATTACCGTCTACTATTAGTTCTTTAATCTTTGCTATCTTAACGGTCTTTGGCATAAAGGAAAGCTTGGCGTCTGCCCAATACTCAACGTCATTATCATCGTAACCAGCCATTCCATTAAAACCACAAATAGACTTAACTGGTTTACGCCCAACTTGTATAGCTTTTCCTTTAATCATAATTGTTTCACCGTAACTAAAAAGGTTCTTTGATAAGTCCTAGTATCCGTTGTGGTAGCAGTTATTTCAACTGGGATTTGCACACCGTCATTATCAAAAATTGTATCTTCTTGATTAGCTATATTAACCAAAGCCCAGAACAGTACCTTTTGTTCACCAGCTTCTAACGTAGGCGGTTTAATAGTGCTTATCTCGAAACCTAAAGCAGCACCTTCAGTAGTTGGGGATACGGTGAACCCAGCTACTATCGTTTCACTAGCTTGGAGAAGAACATCAAATTCTCCTACATAATCAACATCGTCTGTAGGATCCATTGGTCCTTCGAATTCTGTTGCTGAATTGGTAGCCATGTTAAATCTCCACTTGAGCACGGCGAACCGTACTAGTTGTTGCAGCTGCATTACGTGTATTTAACGGGACTTCAGCAATGCGATTACTCGCGGCTACGCTACCCCGTCTACTAGCTGGTGTATCTACATCTGGTACTGAAAAACCACTTAAAAGACTAACCGTAGACTGCAGATCACCAATCCCAATTATAACGCGTTTACCTGAGCCCTGCAAGGTAGCTTCATCGGATATTAAAATACTAGTACTAGTAATTATACGTGTACCTGCACCTGTCGTATCCGCTGGTAGTGAAATAAGAGCGCCAGTCCCAGTAATAAAACCACCAGCTACCCCGATACCGGCTAAAATACTATCCTCTGAGCCTAACGTACCAGACCCTGTAATAACTCTTTTGCCAGTACCTTCTATTATTGAATCACCGGAAACAATGGAACCAGTACTAGTATGTACTATTTTACCTTCCCCAGATAAAATACAATCTTCAGCGGTTAAGCTGCCTGACCCTGTAATAGCACCTTCAACTGTGCCTGAGCCTGCAGCTATGCTAACATCGGAAGCTAATGAACCTATACAGATGATAACTCGAGAGCCAGACCCAGCTAAGGAAGAAGGAGCAGCAATAAGATCACCTACTCCTGTATGAACGATAACTCCGCTGCCACTTAAAGAACTATCCGTCGAATCGAGATCACCAGAACCAGTAATTGCTCCTGCAACCGTTCCTGCACCAGATAAGGAGCAATCTTCGGAGGCCAGTGCACTAGTCCCTATAACACCTCGTATCCCTGCACCCGATAGGTCACAATCATCCGCGATTAATGCACCAGTACCTGTAATACCACCTGCACCTTCTATCTCTTTTAGAATACCTCCACCAGCGACTAGGTACGGCTTACCTGATTCCGTATCTTTGATAATACCTAAACTTGGTATTAGGTAGATAGCCATTATACTATGCTCGGATTAGGATTTACGTAGACAGTTGTGCTTGGTTTAGCTACAGCAACACATATCTTATATGCACCTGATTTACCAGTTTGAGTTGTAGTTACAGATAGTTTTTGCTTCACATTCGTACCGCTTAGGCCAGTCCAAGCCGCGGTTGAACTGGCCTGGTCAACTGCGCTAGCATTATCAGCCGCTTTATCATCTTCAAAATGCATCTTGACGGTAGTATCATCCGGATACTCAAATATCATCCAGATCTCGTCGTCTTTCAAGGCTGTAGTAGTACCGTCCTGGCATATCTCAATCTCCACGGTCTTAGATGTCGAGAAATCAGCCCAACCGTGTACCAGTCTGAATATAGCTGGCTTAAAGAAAGCTCCAGCGGAGGTGTTTGTTACTATCTTATTTGATACCGTATTACTAGCTGGATCGGTTGCGTCTAGCACAATAGCCGTATCACTGAATAATTCACCTAAATTGTTATTCATGTATTGGCTATAGTAACTATTATTTGAAGCGGTACCTTCTACTCTAACAGTGGAACCTAATATAGGTATCTCGTCAGCAAGCTGTGTAGTATTTACGTTTAGGAAACAGTTCAAAAACTCTATAGTATATAACTCATTACTCGTTGTATTAATTAAGTCTGTTTTTGTAAACCCTGATAAATCCACACTATCAAAAAGTATAGTGCACTCACCTGTTACGTTCATAAAGGTATGTGAAGCGGTAGTACCATCAGAGGCGAAGGTACCTCCAATTACGGTTAAGTTTGTCCTATTACCATTGACGAAACAATTCGTCGCCCCTGTAGAATTGTTAAGGCAGGTGCATTCTCGTAACACAACGGTTATACCAGTCACATTAACACTAAAGGCTGCACTACCTGCATTAGCGTTAGCCGTTCCCCACGTCAATACGCACTTGAAGGCTTCTACTGCGCTCATACGTAGAACTTTACCTGCTTCGACATGAATACCATAAAGGAATGTGGTATTACCTTGGAACACTATATCTACATTGTCTAGGATATTCGTTACGAATTGAGCATTCGCTGCCGTAGTGGAAGTAACAGTTGTGCTACCAGTAACAGTTGAACATATTACTATAATTCTTGCTGCACCAAAAATGTAAGTAGTATTAACTGTGAATGTTTCACTGTGATTATCGGCTACTATAATTCTATCATCGTCGACGGTAGCCGCGGTAATAGCCTGAGCAAAGGTTAAGAATGCATTGGTCCAATCAACACCTGTGTCGCCTCCGCCTGCATTTGAATTTACGAAATAATCGGCCATCTATACCCCCTTCCTCTAAAGCATCCACAATGGTTGCTAGGTCATAAAGGTGCCGTATAGGTAAGAGAAGACATAGAGACTGTATCGGTAGCCCCAATAGTAGTACTAGAAAGCTCAATGTCTTCACCAGAACCTGTGGCACCGACCGAACCATTAATAATCGTAGTATTATCTCGATCAGTTAAAATACATTTAGCAGCAACACCGCCTGTCGCACTTGAATCATCGGTGATAGCGTTAGCTGTGGCAACACCGGCTGCGGCAGCGCCAAAAGCTGTCGCACTGAAAGGCAAAGTCGCTACTTCAACGTCTCCTGAAGTATTTAATACTAGTCGGCCGGATGGATTAGTAGTACCTACATCTAATTTATCAACGACAAGGTCAGCTATATCATTACGAACAGCTACTGGGTGTGTAACAGCCATATGGTTTTCTCCGGTTAAATTATCTTATCCAATACGCCTAAGTTCTTCAGAAACGCTAGCATTGGCGTAGTTTTGTTGCTTTAGGGTTAAAGTATCCCAAGCTTCTTGCGGAACTTCACGAGGTTTATCAATACGAGGCATCCCATTTGCTTTTATGATAAAAACATAACCTTTAATCCTTGCTTTCGGTTTCATTTGTATGTTCCTTAGTGGTTTTGAGCTCAAGTAAGAGTTCCTGCCTTATTTTCTCTTTGATTAAGGCATACTCTCTGGCCGCTATCTTACGTTTATGTATTCTATCTAATATATGGAAAACTAAACCTATTAAGATACCTGTAGTAGTAAGACCTATGTTTATTACGGTGGAATACTCATTAATCATCGCTACTGCTGACGCTGTCGTCGTTAATCCGATGGCCGCATTTCCTACATCGCCTTCTGTCACGCTCATGATTAATAATCCATACTATTATTCTGGAAAGGAGTAGAGCGACCTGTATAATTACTACGAAGAGTACGCCATACTGCTGGAATAGCACCGAGAAACTGTCCCACAACCAAGCCATAAATAACTGCCTTAAAATGATTAAGAATTAGGATATGTCTACCATGCGCTATATCATACATCAGACACATATTAGCAATTAAAAAGAGGAGTAAAACAACTGCTTGGTAAAAGGCTAGAGGTGTATTACGCCATAGAAGTACCATACCACATATTAGGATCAAGGAACACCTGTTTAAATAACGGGTGTCCCAATTAGTCCCAATAATTAGTATATTAATATAAAGTAGCAGGCTTAAAATAGCTAAGCAACCCCATTCAAATCTATCCCTTGATGGAATAGCTAGTAACATAAAACCTATTGTAAAATATATTAAATACATATTATTCCTTAATCTTTTACTGGACCTACGCCTTCATCACCCGTAATAAATAAGTTCATGATTAATTCCTTAGTTGGTTAAAACAGACTCCAGTTAAGGAGTAGCGAATTCAATAATAGTATCCCAATTTCTCCATCATACGTCACGGAATTTAAAGTAGATTAAGAGTCTACCTCATTATTTCCTCTACCATTATCGACACTTTGGTCAGGGTCAGTATTCTTACCCGCGTTAGTATCCGCTCCGCCTTTACCTTGTATTAGAGTAAACTCTTCTTCAGTAAGCTCTGGTTGATTAGGTAAACCAAGCATTTCACGGATAGCATTAATAGCTGGGTCGTTCATCGATAACTTACCACCTGCTGCGGCCATATCTTTAAGTGCTTGAGTGATCTGCGTTATATCTCGATGCTGTATCGCTTCTGTATTAAATGTTGGCATCATATTTTCTGGCCAACCATTTAATTCCCATAGGCGTTGAATCATATCTTTTTGATAAGTATCTACTAATTCGCCTAAAGTACTATCCACAATCAAAGCAAAGTTCAGCGATTTATCCGAACTTAGTGCGTGGGAACCTGTAGTTTGTTCGCCGAGTAATAATCCGTCTACCCCTAAGACTCTAGCTATTTCACGGTTAACCCTTTCAATGGCGACTGCTACATCTGCGAATGAAGTTGCACTACCTTTTAATAGGTCTACGTCCCACTGGAAGACTTGACTAGGCGTTCCTGCTTCATCCTCAGATTGATAAGTAATGCTATCTAGGAGTAAACCTAAGGCTGGATTTTTAATATGATTGGTGACAAAAGATTTGATTGGTGCAATAGCATTAATCATACCCTTCTTAGTTATTAGACCTGTGTCCACAGCTTCTTGAAGAGCAGCAAATGGAGCTCTACCAACTGGGATACCACGTAAATCAGATTCGAAACCATACCCCTCTAATTGTTCATAACGTAAGAGACGGTTTGAGGATTCTACTATATGCCTAAATAAGCCGAGACCCTCTGGTGAATCGTTAATAGAATCGTCAACAATGTAAATGAGTTTTT
>PJEL010000639.1_pt1 | contig 40934 bp, 34 predicted proteins | sample 1853271 | NCBI WGS metagenome assembly PJEL01 (sample SAMN08108733, study PRJNA415343) | Invertebrate metagenome, whole genome shotgun sequencing project. | host: Globobulimina | place: Sweden: Gullmar Fjord | collected 2015-08
AATATCACCGGATGGACAGGATTAGAAATTAAGTCTCAGACCAGCCTCTATCCACCTTTCAGGATTTTTCCTGACTTCTACGTCATACTGATCATCATTCAGAAGATTATGTACATTAAAAAAGATATTACTTTGTATATTCTCAGTTGAACAGATTTGCTTCTCTATGATTAAATCCCATAATATCCCGCTTTCTGATGATTTATATTCCGCCGGGTCCCACCAGATGTAGTTTCCTGTCAGCTGCGCTTTCAAGGTATTCATATCATCATACTGAAGAGCAAGATGAGCAATATATATATCTGTGGTCTCAAATTCCTCAAAATCGTTCGTTTTACGTACAATGCCAATTCCGGTCTTTGCGGATATATGATTCATGGGGCCTGTGGACACTTCCATTTCCAACCCATCTCGCTTGCTATCTCCAGCATTCACATACATACTGGATTCTCTTTCCATGAAACCATCTATATCATGGTGAAACAAGGTGGCCTTGGTGCGCAGGGATTTTGTGACAAATGATTCTATTCCTACCTGGTATGACCAGACTTTTTCTTTTTCCAGAGACGGATTCGGATCATTAAAGAGCCCCCCGGAAATAAAAATCGGAGGAGGCTCGGTAAATCCCCTTGCTACATGTGCTCTTAATAGCGTCCTTTCATTAAGAAAGTATGAGATACCAAGGCTCGGGCTTGTAAAAGCATCGCCAACATTTCTCTTGTCATACCTGATCCCAGGTGTTATTGAGAGCTTGCCCAGAACTATAGTATCATTGAGATACAACGCCCATTTTTCCGTATCGGTCAACTCATGTGTATCTGGACTTCCGGTCACAAAAAACGTTTCATCCAGCTCACCGTTATTTATATCCACACCTAATACAGCGGTATGTTTATCACCGGTCCATACCAGTTTCGCACTCCCCGCCTCCGTTTTTTCATCAAAGCCAAAACTGTATAATTTTGCACCAGAGTTAACATTGTACCTGTTCTGCTGCCACTCATTTATAAACCTGTATATAGATACCTCTAATTTGAGATCATCCGTGATTTCAGATACTAAAGATCCTGTAACAAAAAAGACACGGGTCTCCGCGTCTGCTGTATAGCTTGGAAAAGTTCCGTAAAAATAGAAAGGATCGCTATAACCGGCTGCAACTGATAATTTCGTATCCGAAGAGACAGGAACACTTAATTTTGAATAAAAGGCACTACGATCAGAATTTCTATCTTCCCTCAATCCATCAGATTCCTGCCTTCCTGCATATAGGTAATACCTTGCAGCACCCACTTTGCCGTATGCCTCAGCATTGTAATCCTGAGTACTATTTTCACCGTAGGAAGCGCTTACGGAACCCGTTGGTTTTTTCGTGTCCCCTTCATCCTTTGTTATGATGTTAATTACTCCACCGAGAGACGATCCCCATGCAGAAGAAGCTGACCCTTTTATAACCTCTATACGTTTTATAATCTTCACGGGTAAACTATTCAACGTACCTGCAGCCCCATCGCTAATAGAATTCCATTGAATACCGTCAAGAAGGACTAAGACATGTCTTTGTTCAGATCCCTGAATTCTTAACAAATACGGATGCCCGAAATCATGGCTCTGCCAAAGAACAAAAACACCTATAGCTTGCTGAATCACATCCGCAACAGTATGAGCATTCATCTTTTCAATATCTTCAGCCGTTATAACGGACATATTTTCTGCAACCTGGGAGAGTGGCTTAAGGTTCCTTGTCGGGGCTGAAACCAGTTCATTATCCATGAAGTACATTTGCAATACCTGCATCTCCTCTTTAGGCTGAGCAGAAACATAATTCGTTAATATTAAGGTAATTACTACTACCCCTAGGGAAAAACATAATCTCATACTTGATAATTTCGTGCGAATCTTTCCTATCATTGTATACTCTCCTGAAATTATTGGCACCTGTCAGATCTGACAGGTGCCTTTATTTTGATTGTAATTTATAATGAATAGTTTTAAGTTATAATATAAGACATAAATAGCATTGTTTTTTAAACATTAGAATGGTGTAAATACTAATAAGATGAATCAATTTTACCAATTAATACAATTATTTACAAGAATTAAATCATCTATCCGATCTTCATTACATCGGAGCGGTAAGCAATGCACAGATTCAGCAAAAACAGACATTAAATGGTTTACAAACCTGTTCTCTTTTTCAATCATTATACTCATTCTTTTTTCTTATTCCAATACTGTATCAGCAGCTAACATCATTTCGGTCCAGAGTATTAATATCAAACCTTATAACGATGCACTAAAAGGCTTTCAATCTGCCTGCAATTGTAGTATTGAACAATTCATTATTTCTGAAATGTATGGAACGGATATTAATGCGAGAATTCAGATAAGCAAGCCTGAAATTATTATTGCTATTGGCAGCAAGGCACTCGAAAGTGTCAAAGATATTAAGGAGACACCTATCATTTCACTTATGGTACTGAATCCACAATCCCTTTTCCCGGATCATGATAACATCAGCGGCATAGACATGTTTATATCGCCGGAAAAACAGCTGTTAGAAATAACAAAACTCATACCGCATGTAAAAACAATCGGACTCCTCTTCGATCCTGCAAGGACAGGCAATTATATAAAAGACGCAAAAAATGCATCAATTGAATCAGACATCAATATTATTGCAAAGGAAGTCAACGACCCGAAGGAACTGCCTTCATTACTGAATAGCATGAAGGACAAGATAGATGCGTTCTGGATGATTCCTGATCTTACCGTTATAAATCAGGAGGCTTTTGAATTAGTCTCCCTTTTCTCTATAGAAAACAATATCCCGATTATCACCTTTTCAAAATCACATTTTAACATGGGAATTCTCATATCGCTCGACATTGATTCTCTTGACATGGGTAGACAAGCATGGGTAATAGCTGATAAAATTCTTTCAGAAGACAAATCGAGACGGAGTAAGACAGTTTACGCCAGATCACTAATTCCGTCAATCAATCAAAAAACTGTAAAGAATTTCGGGATGATCACTGTAAATAACATGCTTATCAGGGCCATCGTCACTAAAACTCAATAAATGTAATGAATCTCTTTGCTTTACTAAAAAACAAAGGGAACAGCTTTAGCGCCAAATTATTTTATTTACTCACTTTCTTTATTCTTATTTCATACATATCGTTTTCAGCCTTTTTCCTCTCGTACCAGAGCAAGTCAATGAAATCAAATCTACTTCATCAGGGAGAACTATTGTCACGCCTTCTTGCGTACAATTCACGACTAGGGGTTTTTGCTGAAAATGAGGATTTACTTGAAGACCCTATCGAGGGAATTATGCAGCAAAAAGAAGTAACTCTGATTCAGGTATTTACTGAATACGGCAAACAACTGACAAGACATGAGCGTAACAATCTGCTAACACTAATTGATCCCCCATTGACTCATAAGAGAGAATTTGAGAAAGCTACATCTTATTTCAGTAAGAACAGTGGCGTATTTTATTTTGAAGAAAAAGAGGACATTCATTTCTGGGCACCAGTTTATTCGAGAAAGAACACTACGGATGAAGAACTGCTTTTTCAAAAAAACCATTCTCCAACCAACCACAATTTTATCGGTCTTGTCAAAATAGTATTTACCAAAAAGCATATGCAGAAAAACCTTAATAATCTCCTGGCTAATAACTTTATTATCCCACTTGTATTTATTATTCCCGGTTGGATCATTATATTTTTTGTTGTAAAAGGTATAACAAGACCTCTGAAAAAACTTACTGAAGGAGTGGAAGCTGTTGGACATGGTGGTTCAGTTAAAATGGTTAATGTCGAGACAAAAGATGAGATAGGAAAGCTCGCCTTTGCATTTAATAATATGGTGATATCACTGAAAAACAAGGAGGCTGAGAAAAAGAAAATTGAGGAGCAACTGATGCAATCTCAAAAGATGGAGGCTATAGGAACACTTGCTGGAGGTATCGCCCATGACTTCAACAATATCTTAAGTGTAATAATCGGTTATGTAAATCTTCTACAGAGAAAAAATGATTTCCATGGCAGTTCAAAACAATATATTGAAAATCTGCTTTCCACTTCAGAGCGGGCATCATCTCTTATTAAAAGCCTCCTCGCATTCAGCAGACAGCAAACTGTGGAATTGCAGCGTGTTGATATCAGTAGTGTTTTAAAAAATCTCAAAAACAATCTTCTACGTCTTATAGGTGAAAACATAGAATACAAAATAGTCGAAACAGAAAATAATTTAACCGCCCTTTCCGATGCTGGCCAGATAGAACAGGTACTGGTAAATCTTGCGATAAACGCCCGTGATTCGATGCCTGATGGCGGGACCTTAACTATATCCACAGAATCAGTTTCCATATCCTCTCAGTTCCTTACATTCTCCGGATATCTGAATCCTGGAGAATATGTAGTCATTTCAGTCACTGATACAGGAACCGGTTTAAACAAACTGACAAGAGAGAAAATGTTTGATCCATTCTACACCACTAAAGAAGTCGGGAAAGGCACAGGGCTCGGTCTTTCCATGGTATACGGAATCATTAAGCAGCAAAATGGGTCAATTGATGTTATCAGCAAACCAGGAATGGGGACAACATTCAGTGTTTACCTTCAATTAGTAAAACCCGATTTTCCGACAGAAGAACCTGAACAGTTAATACCGTTTAAAAGAGGTACTGAAACAATTCTTATGGCAGAAGACAACGCTGATGTAAGGACACTTACAAGACTAATATTGCAAGAATCGGGTTACAAGGTCATCGTAGCAGTGGATGGCAATGACGCTGTAAATAAATTTATTGAAAACAGAGATACTATCGATTTTCTTTTGCTTGATCTTCTAATGCCCAAGAAAAACGGTCTCGAGGCCTATAATGAAATAAAAAAACTGAAATCAGACATAAAAGCTCTCTTTGTAAGCGGACATGCCGATGATATTTTGCATCTGAAAAAAGCTCCGGGGAAAAATATACTGCGTACGGAAGAAGCAATAAACTTTATGCCCAAACCACTCCTCCCTGACATTCTCACAAGAAAAATACAGGAAATTCTCTCAAAATAAGCCCTGCCCCCGTTTTCACGGGAATGACAACAATTTAAAAAGCTCCCCATGAATAGTAGAGACTAAAGAAAAAGGACCAAATTACCGACAATATAACTGTAATATTGTTGCATTAAATGTAACACACTTTATATAGAGGAAAAGTGACTTATCATTGATTTTATCAATATCCCGATTGAATTAACCATATGGATAATATGAAAAAAACAGGCAAACCTCAAATCACTACATTAGAGAAGAAAATCTATGTAATTGCAGATGAAGTTCTTAATATCCTTAAGCATCTGTCTCACGAAAACAAACAACAACTAAACACAAAACTGATAGCTGATCAAATAGCAAGTACTGAATCATTAACAGAAATGCTTGCAGACAATGAACATGAAGGCGTCAATAGCAAAGAATGCTACACACCGCTAAAAACAATTGCAGGCGCAGTCCTGGATAAATTCACTGAACTGGTTCCCTCATTCATGAATGACAGGTTCGATAATTTAAGGGGGCAATTCAATGACAAATCTATTTTTGAAGACTCAAGTATCTGGCTTGATTCATCAATAAAAATCGTTAAAAAATATATAGATTCGATTTCAAGCCGAAATCTCGAACTGGAAGAATTCATGAGTCAGACAATGCAGTACCTTTCCGAAACAGAAAAACACATGTCAACCGAATTGAGTTCCCATAAAGACAAATATGATTCAGACCGGAAATTTGAAGACAGCATTTCCTCAAACATCAATACGATTAAAGACGACTTCAATACCGGAGGTGATATAAGCAAAATCAAAGAAACAGTATTAGGAAAAATCAGTAATATTAACAAGGGAATCGAGAAAAACAGAGAACAGGACCTTCAGAGATTGCAAGAGACAGAAAAAATTCTTGAGACAATGAGTAACCGCATTGTAGACATTAAATCTGAAGCCGATGAACTAAAGAAAAGAGCGGAGGAAATTGAAAGTGAGTCAATTCATGATAAACTCACAGGTCTCCACAATAGAAAAGCATATGATGATAAGGTATTGGAAACATTAGCAAATATGGACAGATACGACATTCCGTCGACACTTCTTTTTTGCGACATTGATCACTTCAAAAAAATAAACGACACATTCGGCCATAAAGTCGGCGACCTTACATTGAAAAAAATATCATCACTACTCAAAGGAAAACTACGCATTAATGATTTCATTGCAAGGTATGGTGGAGAAGAATTCGCTATTATTCTTCCACATACATCCATTGAGAATGCCTCAAAAGCTGCTCAAGGTATATTATCAGACATTTCCGAAGCAGTATTTTCCTATAAGGACCAAAACATATCACTCTCAATTAGCATAGGCATCAGCTCCTTTAGAAAAGATGATGATATCAACTCTATTTTAGACAGGGCGGACAAGGCACTATATCTGGCTAAAAATTCCGGAAGAAATGCCATACGAACAGAAAAAGATATAACCGAATGAGATCATTTAGTAGTAATTACATTTCAACGGATACCAGGCTTATCATTTCTCTATAAATTGCGTATTTAAGCACTAAAGATATTAAAGCAATGTTCCGATAATTATGCATAAGAGATATAAAAAAACAGGATTACGCCTGTTTATTAAAAATTGGATAAATCCATGAATATAATACAACGCGAAAGAGGTTTATAAATGCACACATCAAGACTTAACAGGTTAACAAAAAACCTCGTTCACGATGACCCATCAAAGAGGAGATCTGCAGCTGAAGACCTGTCAGAAGGTGATGAAAGAGCTGTATACCCTCTGATAAAGGCTTTAAGGGACGACAACTTCGGTGTGCAGGATGCAGCAATGCAGTCACTTATGCAGCTTAAAGGTGAATCTACCGCATATATGGTGATTCCTCTTTTGAGAGAAAACTCTTTTCTGAGAAATACAGCTATTGTCATTTTACGTGAGATTGGAGAGGAGACTATTCCTCTTTTAAGGGGCCTTCTGGAAGATAAAGATGACGATGTAAGAAAATTTGCGCTTGACCTCATTCATGACATAGAATTTTGTGATTATCCTGATGAAATCGCCCATCTTCTTAAAGATGATCCGAATGCCAATGTAAGGGCCGCTGCCGCTAAAACTATCGGCAAACTCCGGTATGAAAAGGCCCTTCCCCAACTTATAAGTGCGTTGAAAGACGAAGAGTGGGTCTGTTTTTCAGCTCTTGAAGCACTTATTAATTTAAGTGATGAACGTGCAATTGCTCCTATTGTAGAGAATCTGAAAAATCCCTCAGATGCGGTCAGATTTGCTGCTATTGAAACGCTCGGCAAAATCGGTTCACCAGAGGCAGAAAAGCCACTGATTAAACATCTGTCTAAAAAAGATGAATTTGAAAAAAGAGCTGTTATTACAAGCCTTGTAAATATTGGTTCTGTACCATCCAGGCCAGATGTAACACAAACTCTCTTAGATATGTTAAAGGACGGCGAGTGGGATGAAATTATGATAGCAATCAAAGGGCTTCTTGCTCTAAAAGAAAAAAGCTCCGTCTATCAAATGATTGATATCGCTGGTTCTCTTGATATATCAATCCCGGATAATGAAGAAAAAATATATTTCATTAAAGATGCTGTAAGAAATTTTGGATGTAATAACTTCCTGATAGACATTCTGAAAGACAAGAAAATCAAATTCAGGGGTATGTCGATAGCAATAGATATTATTGGTGATCTACAGTGTAAAAGAGCTGTCCCGCACCTGGTATCACTTTTAAAAAATGAATATAGAGATGTAAAACGCTCTGCTATCAATTCACTCGGGAAAATTGCAGACGATAGTGCAACAGAATGCCTTATAGACTCTATCACAGAACATGACAGCCATGTAAGGAAGACAAGTGTTGTCGCTCTCGGAAAGATAGGTGTAGAAACAGCTTTTGAACCACTCATGAAAATGCTTAAAAAAGAAAAATACAATGATGTTATCGAGGAATTTATCACTTCACTACTAAATATAAACAGTAAGTTGTTTTTGTCGCGAACAAATGAACTTGATCCAAACACACGGGAAACCGCTGAGAGGTTTGCATCAGACCTTAACATGGAGGTTACATGCTGAAAAACACCCCTCTTTCAAATCCTACGTTTGGGGCGCTCAGAGATTACATTTACGACAAAAGCGGCATATATGTGTCTGATACGAAAAAGTACCTTGTCGAAAACAGACTATCAAGGATTCTTCAGGAAAATAAGCTTAACACTTATGAAGACTATCTTAAACATATAAAAGTAAGCTCTAACGGAACTGAACTAAACAGACTCTTCGATGCAATAACAACAAACGAAACATACTTTTTCAGAGAACCCCTGCAGCTCGATGTTGTTGTAAATAATATTGTCCCCAAAATAATGTCCGAGAAAAAAGGCAAAAAGAGTATAAAAATATGGTCTGCGGCATGTTCCACCGGTGAAGAAGCATACACTCTTTCATTAATGCTCAGAGAAAAAGGCCTAAGCGCAAACCAGTTTGAAATATATGGTTCGGACATCAGTGACAATGTTTTAAAATCAGCTAATAATGCCGTTTATAATTCTTATTCTATACGTAATATTGCGCCAGCACTTCTTAAAACATATTTTTCCTGCAATGGACAATCGTACGCTTTAAATGATCCAATTAAAAAGAGTGTTAAATTTTCAAAAGCAAATCTTATTGAAGCCAACACTTTGAGATCATTTCGTGGGATGGACATTATTTTCTGCCGAAATGTTCTTATATATTTTGATAATAAATCTAAACAAAAAACAGTGTCACATCTCTATGACAATCTGAACCCAGGAGGGCATTTAATTATCGGTTCATCCGAAAGCCTCCACTTTGTAACAAGGGCCTTCAGACCAAATGTTATGAGTAAAGTGGTCACGTATCAGAAGATATGAAAATGAAGAATACTATTAATTATTCAATCCCAAAAATATGCCTCAATAAAAAAGACATAAGATTAGCAAAGGTGGATATATCATGAAAATACTAGTAGTTGATGATTGCCCAACAACGAGAAAACTCCTCGGACATTATTTAAGATCAGGTGGATACTCTGTTGTGTTTGCTGAAAATGGTCTGGATGCCCTTGAGAAACTCGCAACAGAAACAGTTAACCTGATAGTAACTGATCTCAACATGCCCTATATGGACGGCATTGAACTGATAAAGACCCTGCGCGCTGATCCTACATGGGATGAAACGCCGATATTAATGGTTACAACTGAAGATGACGAAGCGGAAAAAGCAAAAGCGATAGATTTCGGTGCCAATGGTTATCTTGTCAAGCCGGTCACAAGCAACGTTATTACTGATAATATTAAACAAATAATAAAGAGTATTTTTGCAAAAGGAGGAGTAACAAATGTCTGATTTTAATATGAAAGTACTTGTAGTAGACGATTTTTCCACAATGAGAAGAATTGTAAAAAACCTTCTCAAGCAACTTGGTTATGTAAACATAGATGAGGCAGAAGACGGTGCTCAGGCATACGAAAAGCTAAAGGGTGGCAATTTTGGTTTTGTAGTCAGCGACTGGAATATGCCCAACATGGATGGTCTCGAACTGGTAAAAGCTGTAAGAAGCGACCCCGAATTAAAAGAACTGCCAATACTTATGGTAACTGCTGAGGCTGAAAAAGAGAAAGTCATAACCGCTATACAGGCTGGAGTGAATAATTATATTGTTAAACCGTTTACAGGTGAAACATTGAAAGAAAAGATGGACAAGATATTTGAAAGAATCAATGCTGCGGCAGGATAAATAATGGATTGGCTATTGATAAAGGGAGACGACTATGTCTGATGAAATGGATGAAATGGATGAAATCATATCCGAGTTTATAACAGAGGCTGAGGAATCGCTCGATAAAATAGAGCCAATGTTCGTTGAGCTTGAGGAAAAAGGCAGTGACAAGGAAATGCTTGACAACATTTTCAGGTCAGTACATACGATTAAAGGAGCTGCCGGCTTTTTGGGTTTTCAGGCCCTTGTAGATGTAGCACATAATGCTGAAAATATCATGAAGAAACTTCGTGATAACACAATTATGTTATCTAAAGAAATAATTGATGTAATTCTAAAGTCAATCGATATGCTCCGTTTACTCCTTGAACATCTTAAAGAAAAAGACGGGCTGGAAGAAGACGTCTCCCCCCTTGTCAAAGAATTAGCTAATGTATTAAATGCAGCAACATCAACGGAAACGGTTGAAGCCGCAACTGAACCGGACAGCGCAATGCAGGAAACAGTTGAAGCCGTAACTGAACCGGACAGCGCAATACAGGAAACAGTTGAAGCCGTAACTGAACCGGACAGCGCAATACAGGAAACGGTTGAACCCGTAACCGAACCGGACAGCGCGATCGCGAAAGCTGAAGAACTATTTTCAGAGGAATTACAGACAGAAGAACCTTCAGCAGACATTCCTGACCCAGTCAACCTTGAAACTGAGGGACCCCAGGCAGTTGAACCACCTCAAAACGATATTCAGGATGATATTGTTCAGGAAAATATTAAACCTGTTCAAGAGCCCGTTAACAATAATCCAAACGATACTGTTGCTGCAGCACCTCAAGTTAAAAAAGCAAAAGAAACAGCACAAAATTTAAGGGTAGATGTAGAAAGAATAGATAAGGTAATGGACCTCGCAGGAGAAGTGGTCCTGGTCAGGAACAGACTCTTGAATATTTCAAATTCATTCAGTCAAAAATACAGCAGCGATAATCAAACTGAAACATTACTGGAAACAGTCTCCTTTCTGGACCGTGTAACATCTGATATGCAGCTAGCCGTTATGAGAATACGCATGCAGCCAATCAAAAAAGTGCTGAATAAATTCCCGCGTCTTGTAAGGGACATGTCCGCTTCGGTCAAGAAAGACGTTGAGCTTCAGATTATAGGGGAAGGCACAGAGGTAGACAAGACAGTTATAGAACATATCGGAGACCCGTTAACGCACATATTAAGGAACTCAATTGACCATGGCCTTGAAACAACCGAAGAAAGGCTTGCAAGCGGAAAGTCTGAAAAAGGAAAGATCGTAATAAGTATTTTCCAAAAGGGAAATCAGGTCGTTATTGAAATTTCAGATGACGGAAAAGGAATTAACATTGACAACCTTAAAGCCAAAGGCGTTGAGAAAGGTCTTTTTACCAGGGAAGAAGCAGACAAAATGACAGATGATGCGGCTACCGATATTATATTCATGCCCGGGTTTACCACAAAAGATGTCGCTTCCGAACTTAGCGGACGCGGAGTTGGCATGGATGTTGTCAAAACAAATATATCATTACTGAACGGATATGTTGAAGTCTCGACAGTAAAAGGTGTAGGTACGACTTTCAGAATATGCATACCTTTAACACTGGCCATTATCCAGGCATTAATGGTCGAAGTTTCAGGCGCGAAATACGCCATCCCTCTTTCTCCCATAGAAGAGACACTAAAAGTCCACAAAGATGAAATCGAGAACATTACCGGGCAGGATGTAATTGTAATTCGTGACAAGGTCTGTCCTCTTTTTGAACTTAATGAGATGCTTGCTACAGGTCTTTATGGAGATGAAGAAAATAAGAAAGAGCACAAATATATCGTAGTAATAGGTCTTGGCGAGAAAAAGTTCTGCATTGCAGTAGACAAACTTCTGGGACAGGAGGAAGTTGTAATCAAGACGATAGATGGAATTGATACATCATCATCATATGTACTTGGCGCAACAATAACAGGCGATGGAAAGGTTGTCTTCATACTCGATGTTACGGGTATATCAAGAAACCTTGTGGAAATTTCAAAATAATAGATAAGGATTTGTTATGGAGGATTCAGTGAAACAGTACATAGGATTTTATATTAACTCAAGTGAATATATGCTGCCTATTTTAAATGTTCGGGAAATAATAACCATGCCGGTCGTAACCGCACTTCCACAGCTGCCGCCATATATAAAAGGAGTAACTAATTTACGGGGAACTATTATTCCTATAATAAACCTTAAAAGCCTCCTGAATTCATCATTCGATGAAGATACCGGTAATACAATTATAGTTATAGCAACCGGACAAATAACATTCGGGGTCATCATCGATGGAATTACCGGTGTTTTAAAAGTAGACGACAAGAATATAGAGCCGCCTGAAAACTTCTTCAAAAACAATGTTGATAACATAAAAGGTGTTGCAAAACTTAACAATAAACTCATTGTCTTGCTTGACACAAAAAAACTTCTCCCACTTGATGATATGAGCGTGCTGGAAGAAGCTATTGTAGAAGTGAAGGAAACAGACAACGGAGATTCTGTAGAAATTACAAAGGAAATAGATACCATGGGGGGGAAAGTTATTACTAAAGAAATTTGTGACGCAAAGGATTACATGGTTAACAATTTTGAGAAGAACGATCCAAGGCATGAAGTATTTGATAAAATGCTCATCTTTATGGAGGCGCTTGCAACAAAGGATTATAGCAAGGCTGAAACTGCTATTAATGAACTTATGGTAGAAACAGACAGCGACATCTTCAAAGAAGTCGGTAAAATCACAAGAAAACTTCATGATTCAATTAATGAATTTAAAGGTTCATTAGAAAACGGCCTTCAGAAACTTTCAGAAGACGATGTACCGAATGCCATAGATAAACTCCAGTTCGTCATTACAAAGACAGAGGACGCAGCCAATAAAACAATGGGGATCGTAGAGAGATACTTCGAAGAATCTGATGATTTTGATAAGCATATCAAAACCTTAAGAGGTAATAAAGATAAAGTTGAATACATAAAAACTTTCAAAGAATCTCTTGACAACGATATGACAACAATATTAACTGCACAACAATTTCAGGACATTACAGGCCAGACTATCCGTAAGGTTATTGATCTTGTTAATAGTGTTGAAACAGAACTTTTAAAACTAATAACCACATTCGGGATGCCGGTTAATTCCAAATCAGATAAAGTTGCAGTTGGAGCTGAATCGAAAAAAACAAATGAAAATGAAGTAACCGAAAAAATAACGCAATCAGATGTTGAATCACTTTTAAACGATTTCGGTTTTTAGAGAGGACCAAATAGATGTACGAGAAAATTCTGGGAGGTAGAGCAAATGACAAGTTCAGTAGCTGGAGATAATGTATTGCAATTAGTAAGTTTTTCACTAAAAAATGAAGAATACGCCGTTAATATTTTAAATGTCCAGGAAATCAACAGGATCGTTGAGATTACCATGGTCCCCAATTCACCTGATTATGTTGAGGGAGTCATTAATCTCAGAGGCAAAGTCATTCCTGTAATTAATCTTCGGAAGAAATTTGGTTTTGAAGAAAAAGAGATGGATGAAACTTCCAGGATAATAATAATGGATATAAACGGAGTTACAAACGGCCTTATCGTTGATTCTGTATCCGAAGTACTGAGAATACCTTCTGATGTAGTGGAAGAAGCACCACCTATGGCATCAGAAATGAGCAGTATGTATATAAAAGGTATTGCTAAGTTAGAAAACAGACTTATTATTCTTATAGACTTGGACAAGTTAATTGGAGAAGCAGTACAGGCCTAGTCTGTTTTAATGCTTAATTACAGCATATTAGCACATAACATATAAACAATAAGATTAAATGTGAGGTTATGATTAGAGATAGAACTGTTAATGTACTTATTGTAGATGATTCCGCATTCATGAGAAACGCGATATCAAGTATGATTTCCTCAGATCCTGAAATTAATGTTATTGGTATAGCAAGAGACGGTATTGAAGCAGTAGAGAAAGTAGCTTCCCTGAAACCTGACATAGTGACCCTTGATATTGAAATGCCCAGGATGAATGGACTCGAAGCACTAAAGAGAATTATGGCTGAAAACCCCGTTCCTATACTGATGGTCAGCTCTCTTACAAGTGATGGGGCGAAGGCAACGCTTGAAGCCCTTGAACATGGAGCTGTTGATTTTATACCCAAGAACCTTTCAGATCTCTCAATAAATATAGTGAAAATAAAACAGATGCTCATAGATAAGATTAAAAGTATCGGCAGAAAAGGTCTTGGTATCGTCGCAAGACAGAAAGTAAGAGCGGCTAAACCTCTCAATATGCCAAAACCGACTGAATATACATCTCACAGAAAGACAGGCATAGTCGCGATCGGGACATCAACGGGCGGCCCAAAGGCATTGCAACTTGTAATAAGCAGAATCCCCAAAGACTTCCCTGTACCTATACTTATCGCGCAGCACATGCCGCCGGCCTTTACCGGTCCGTTTGCAGAAAGATTGAACCAGCTAAGTGAAATAAATGTAAAAGAAGCAGAGCATGGTGAAATCATAGAAAAAGGAACGGCATATATAGCACCCGGCAGCGGACATATGGGTATAAAGCGCAAAAAGATAACCGAAACACGTATAGAGATATCAGGGCCAAGCGATAAATATATTTACAAACCTTCAGTGGATGTACTCCTTCTTTCAACTGTCGAGGTATATTCAGGTCAGGTCTTAGGAATAGTACTTACAGGTCTAGGGAATGACGGTGAAAAAGGAATGAGAGAAATCAAGAACAAAGGCGGCAGGACAATAGTCGAGAGCAAAGAGTCCTGCGTCGTTTATGGAATGCCTAAAGCTGTAGTAGAGGCTGGTGTAGCGGACAAGATTGTACCACTTGATGAAGTGCCGGGGGAAATTATCAATTCAGTTTAACATGACTAAATGCGGTTTAAGTTTTTCTCACAAAAGCCGTTTAAATATAGTGATGAGTTACAACAATTCATTAGTTGCTTGCAGCAAATAAAAGGAGGAACGGGGAATGTCAAAACTTAACTGTTGGGAAATAAAAAACTGCGGCAGGGAGCAGGGAGGAGGCAAAAGTCACGATATAGGGGTTTGTCCAGCAGCAGTAGATACGTCATGCGATGGGATAAACGAAGGTAAAAACGCAGGAAGAATATGCTGGGCAATCGCCGGCACTTTTTGCGGAGGTAAAGTACAAGGTGACTTTGCACAAAAATCCGTGTCCTGCATGTCCTGTGATGTTTTTAAGCAAGTCAAGTCTGAAGAAGGCACCGAACAATTCAGTCTGCTGAAGCCGGGTCAATTCTACCATTCGTCTGCACGCTAGAAGTAATAACTACACTAAAAGAACCAGTTGGAAACCGGAATAATTAATTGTTCCGGTTTCTTTTTTATTTGCAATAAATATTTAAAGAAACTATTTGAAAGTGCCGATAAATCAAATAGGGACGGTCAAGCAATAAATTGTCCTCCAAGGGGTGGGGAAATATGTTTAAGACTTTTAAAAAGAAGTTTGTTGTTTTATTCATGCTCCTCGTTACAGTTACGATCATCCTGATCGGTGTTGTGAGCGACTACATTATTCAAAATTACATTACAACCACAGTTGTCAAAACATTTTCTGATGATTTGAAAGATGAACTGATAAAAGTAGAATCATTTCTCACAGGGGTCAAAACAGACCTTGATATTCTTTCGGAAAACACGGCACAGCAGCTTGCAAGAGCTATTGAATCCGGGAATAAACAGGATATTGAGAAATGGAATTCAAAACTTGAGAACAACTTTATCAAATATATGGATGTTAAAAGAATCTATTCCCGGATCAGTTTTATAGACCTGTCCGGCAATCAGATTGTCAGTACTGTCATGGAAGAGCAAACGCCTGTTGCATCCACAAGTGGTTTGGAAGAGAGTGAACAACTGGCAATTATTGAAGCGATGAAACTCAATATGGGCATGTTCTATTTATCACCATTCTCACTTAAACGTATTAATGGAAAGACAAAGAATCCGCCTGAACCAATTCTCCATTTTGCAAGACCTGTTTTTGATGGTCCAAACGATAAAACAGGTATTGTCATATTGACTGTTGCAGGAAATGAATTTCTCAAAGTTATAAAACACTCAGTTTCCGGCAACCTGACACTGGTCAACAGGGACGGTTTTTTTCTCCATCATTCTAATGAAAACCTCGAATTTCGTTTTGACGATACAAACACTGATGCTGAACGACTTCATAAATACTATCCCAATCATGCCGGAAAGATCTTAACGGAAGAATCCGGTTATGCTGATACAGGCAGAGGATGGGTAACTACCTGGCTTTACTGGTTTTATGACCCTGGAGACGACCTTCTTGTGTACAGGCATTTTATACCAAACCCGAAAGACAAGAACAATTACTGGGTCCTTATTAAATCAGGGTCCAAAAAAGAGCTTATCGGAACTCTTATGACAATGAGGGGGATGATGCTCGGAATCTCATCCATCTTTTTTGCAATAACCTTTCCTGTCATACTCTTCTTTGGTCTGAGACTCACAAAGTCCATATCAAGGCTTAAAAAAGCGATGGAAGGCTTTGAAAATGGCGAAGGGATGGAAGTGCTCGATATTAACGCGGACGATGAATTCACGGACCTCACCCATTCATTTGTCACAATGTCTGAAAGTCTCTATTGTACAAAGATGAATCTTAACGCTGAATTCCAGCGTCTTAAGCACCTTATTGATTTCAGTAAACTGGTAGGCGAAGAAATATCTGAAAAAGAGTGTTATTCAATCCTCATTAACTATCTCTCCAAGAGTTTTTATTTTGACAATGTGGTAGCAGTCAGTTTTAATAACAGCGAAAATCTAGCTGAGGTGATCGCGGCTTACCGGGGTGAAAACGGTCAACTTATTACATCAGATATTCCGCTTATGGATTCCCATGTAACACATGACGCACGTTACTGCAGGGCCTCCAGGTCAGGCCACAAGTTCCTTGTCAGCGATGTTGAGTCGGATTACCGGTGTCAGTACCAGGAGGTAAATCAGGAGACCGGCAGTTACGGTTGTTTCCCGGTCGTAACAGGAGGAGCGGTCCTTGGATGGGTACATCTTGCTAATGATAATAAAAACTATTTTACTGATGAGAGATGTTTTATGATCGAATCTTATATCAATACGATCGCACCGGCCATTAATAGCATTCGCCTACTGAACGCGCACCGGAAAATGTCGGTGCAGGACCCCCTTACCGGTCTTTATAACCGCAGGTTCCTTGATGAGATAATGGACAGGCAGATCGCAATAGCTGACAGATACAAACAATCTCTTAGTGTCATGATGATAGATATAGATCATTTCAAGAAATTCAATGATACCCACGGACACGCATTCGGTGACAAAGCACTTGTAACAGTAGCAAATATCATCGCTACAAGTGTCCGTGATTCTGATACGGTTGCACGTTACGGTGGAGAAGAATTTATCATTGTCCTTCCAAACACCGATATTCAATTTGCCGTTCCTGTGGCTGAAAAGATCAGGAAGGCTGTAGAAGAATGTTCTGTAGCAAATGATAATGGTATTGCTGAAGGTGTAACTATCAGTGTAGGTGTATCGAGCTATCCATTATTAGCACAGACACAGAAGGACCTGGTCAATTCCGCAGACAGTGCCCTTTACCAGTCAAAGGCAAAAGGCAGGAACATGGTAACAAGGGCTGAATCAGATTCAAAAACAGTAGAGAAATCAGATTGAGAGAAAAAAGAAGACCGCGTCACTCTTCTCTCATCCGTGAGGGAGGAGTGACGCGGTTAGGGGGGGGTAAGACCCTTTAAATTCTATTAAGTGTTACTGCTTACCGCTTCAGGTTAACCAGCTCCATCATAAGCTCATCCGCGGTTGATACCATCCTTGAGTTCGCCTGGAACCCACGCTGCATGATAATCATTTTGACAAATTCCGATGCAAGGTCTACAGTACTCAGTTCGAGTGTATTTGAAAGAACATTTCCTGTACCTGTATTACCTGCAGCAGTAACAATCGGTTGTCCAGAATCAAATGACTCTGCATACAGATTATTACCCATTTTGGTAAGTCCCTCGACTGAAATGAATTTTGCAAGAACGATCTGTGCAACGTTTTTGGTCTGACCGTTTGTAAAAATACCGGTTATGATACCGTCATCCGATATTGAAACGTTCTTCAAAGATCCCGCGCTGTACCCGTTCTGGTAGAGATATGAGGTTGTGGACGTTGCCCCGAACTGTGTAGAGCCTCCAAGACCTGTGCCGTTTTCAGTTGTAATATTAGTGCCAAAATCAAGAGCTATTTGCTGTCCGGCTGCTGCACCGCCGTTAAAATCAAAGCCTCCTGACGCTGACGATGCGACATAAGACATTCCGCTTTCAGTATTAAGAGCACCGGTATTTGTAAAAGTAAGTGTTCCCTGCGCCTGGATCTCATCAGCTGCGAGTGCCGCGTCAGCGGCGCTTACAACCGTAAACCATTGCCATGTGTTTCCGGTTGCTGCCTCAGCTGATTTTCTGAAATATGTATTAAGGACATGCCCGGTCCCGAGAGAATCATACACGGTAACAGTACTCGTGAAATTAGACGTGTCCTCAGGTGCACCAACACTAAAATTATCGTTCGGGATAGAATCCGTTGAGTTAAGATTCGTATATATAGTTGCAGCAGAAGTAGCGGCCGGTTCACTGCTAACAGAAGAAACGTTTATATCACCAAGCACGGTCGTCGCTGCCCCTGTGGTTGAGGAGTAACCGAAGCCCTGAAGTTTGTAACCATCCGGATTTACCGCGTAGCCCTGTTTATCAATACCGAACTGCCCTGCCCTGCTGTATAATGTAGCGATCCCGTCAGATAGCACAAACAGACCTTCCCCATCCACGGACATATCCATAACATTTGAGGAGTTCTCAAACGCACCCTGTGTAAATTCCGCTGAGACCCCAGTCATCTGGACACCACGTCCAATACCGGCAGATCCCAGACTCTGGCTCACGATATCTCCAAAAACTACGCTTGAGCCTTTAAAGCCGTGAGTATTCATGTTGGCGATATTATCACCAACTACTGAAAGGGCAAGTCCGGTTGCGTTCATTCCACTAACAGCTGTATACAATGATGTTGTACTCATTTAATCTCTCCTTTCGTATCTTCCTTTATTTTATATAATCTATTTTTTTAACTCATAAACAAGTGTCTTTACTCACTGATCGACTGGATGTCACTGAGAAACACCTGCCTGTTGTTGTCAAGTACCAGGTATGTCAGCCCTTCTTCAAAAACAATATCGGTCACACTACCCTTACTTTTTGTTATTACACTCACTGGTTCTCCCTCACTGTCAAGGGCCTCTATATCGAACGTGTATTTCCCGTTTGCCAGCTGTTTACTGTTATTGTCCTCACCATTCCATATAAATTTATTACTACCCTCAGTCAGTGAGCCAAGATCTTCAAGGTTCATTATTTCTCCGTCCGCGTTCTTTATTGTCAGTTTGACTGTTTGAGCGTCTGCTGCAAGGTCAAATTCAATTTCCGATGTTTCGTTTAAATTAACGGTATCACCGTCAACCTTGACACTCTTTCCTATCATGTTCGTGACAGTGGCGTTCTGCATTGATTGCTGGTATGCAAGAACGTCAACCAATGTATCATTTATATTACCCAGCTTCTCGAGTGAGCTGAACTGAGTCATCTGTGTAGTAAACTCCTTATTGTCCATTGGGTTCATAGGGTCCTGATAACTTAATTCCTTAAGAAGGAGGTTCATGAAATCCTGCTGGTCAAGGGACTGCTTATTTCCGGCGACTGCTTTGGTAACACTATTATCAAAAGTTGGTATTCCCTCAATACTCATATTGCCTCCATTTTGTATCTATAAGTCAAAGCTTATTGTCTTTCTATGCAAAGACGCTTAAATTTCCGTTACTGTTACGTACTACCTCTTTTATATTTGTCTCATCTATAACGTTTTCTTTTTCACTTGATGAATAACGATTATTTTTGCTTCCTTCACCAAATTGATCGTTGCCTTTCTGGTCCTTCAATGCAACTGAGAAACCGCCTACATCCAGTCCGTCCTTTTCCATTGAATCGATAATCTGCTGAAGATTATTTTCTACAAAGTCCTTTACTACCTTGTCCGGGGTATTGATATTGACATGGATTGTGCCCTTTTCAAGACTTATCTCTATCTTGAGTTTTCCGAATTCCTTATGCTCGAGAGTAACATCAAGCTTATTATTTCCCTTATTAACATAAACAATCTTGTCCACTACTTCCAGGCCTGCTGGTCTTGACACAGTTCCGGTCTGCAGGACGCTGTTGAGTTTACCGCTGCCCTGTGAAATGTCTGAAGCGCCAGTCACATTCAGGCTATTATTAGCCGAACTAACGCGCAAAGGCTTTACGGATTTGTTTTCACTATTTTTCAGTCCACTTTCACTATTATTATTTTGTGAGAAAGCTGACAAAAGTCTCTCACTGAATTCAGCTGCATCATTATTATCACCAACTTCATTTGCCTCTGAATTTTCCATTAAACGAAGTTCCTCGGCAATGTCCTGTTTTGATTCCATATTATTTACTGGATTCTTTGAATTTTCCCTGCCTTTAGCAACATTATCTCCGGAATCTTTTTTCAGGTTTTTTACCTGTTCTGTAAATAACTGATTTTCAGAATTTACATTCTTTCCTTCTGTCTTTACCTTATTCTGACTCTCCGTTGCTTTCAGCTGATCGTCTGTTTCTGCTTCGTTTAAATTATCCAGCTCCGTCAGGGCTTTCTCAGCCTCAATTGCATCAGCATTCTCATCAATGACCGGCTCTGCATTTTCCTGCATATTCACTTCTTGCTGGTTTTTGCCTTTGAGTGCTGATAATACTGCATCCATCCCTGGACCATCTTCATTGCTTTCCGCATTAACGTTTAATTCAGAATTAATGTTCTGTAACATGGCGGCAAGTTCAGCGTCTTTTACAGCATTGGCTATATTATTATTGCTTAGAGTTTCCGCACTTTTATCACCACTCAAATCCTGTTTCTGCACAGGTGACTGATTATTATCTATGAGGGCTGCTGAAATCAGACCTTCTTCATTCAGCATATTGACCAGCTGATCATCATTCTCTACCGATACTTCTCCATTAACAGCTGCACTCTGATCATTTGCATATTCATCGTTTTCCGTGATTTCATGGTCCTGCTCTTCCTGCTCTACACTGCCTTCCGGTCTTGCTTCATTCTCAATCGTCTCAGTTTCAACATCTTCATATCTTTCTTCTGTCTCATATCCTTCGTCTACTTTTTGTCTTTCATCTATTTTTGAACTTCCGTATTTATTGTCACTATTGTCAGACTGATAATCCCTCTCAGACTTTTCAGTACTTCTATTCATATCATCATATCCGCGGTCCTTGTTCTGATTATTCATTGCAGTATGATTTTCGCTTTTCTCAAATGTATTATTAGTCTCTCCAGCTCTGTCATTATGGTACTGCTCCATTCCCTTTGAAACAACATTTGAACTTATACTATTAAGAATGGAATCGAACCTGAGATTATCAAAGCCGGGTATTCCCTGCATGGTCACTGCAGGACTGTTTTTTATTTGATTAATGTTATTGATTTCGATCATCTTATTCATGTCCATATTCACGTTCATGTTTCTCTATAAAGCAATTGGCATGCCAGTTTTAATATATCCTATAACCATTTGTTTTTATGGCATTTAATGAATTCTAATAAATTTCAAATGTGGTATGCGGAAGAAAATGTTGCATGGGCAGGAAAGAATTTCCGTTGTAGGGGCAGACCTATGTGTCTGCCCAGCATCGGACCGTTTATGATTTGCATTGTTGTTCATATAGGTCTCGGTCTTTCAAACCCATCACCTGCATCAGGGAAAACACGAACCGGGCAGACACGCAGGTCTGCCCCTACAATTGCATATGAAATAAATAAAAAAGGCGTTCACAGTTAATGTGAACGCCTTCAGTGGATAGTTATGCCTAGAGGCAACTACTCTTTCTTCAGCTTCGTCAATTCCTTGGTAAGCACTGTTGCCTTCTTTTGCTCCATCATACCTATGACAAGGCCGGCTTTTTTGCTGTTCATCTTTAACAATATCTGGATCGCGATTTTATTATCAAGCCCTGAGAGCCTGGTTGCGGCATCCTCAGGCTGCATTGCTTCATATGCCTTTGCCACGTGTTTCAATCTCTTGCTGCCTGTAGCTTCAGCCTCCTTCAGGGATTTTTCAATCTGTTGGAGAAGCATTGTGTATTTTTCGATGTCAGCTTCGACCTCTTTTTTCAGCACATTAAGCTGCTCAGTTTCTATTTTTATCTTTTCCTCTTTTTCCTTTAATTCAATACGCTGTTTTACCATAAGGCTCATCATGTCTTCCTGAGCATACACATTAATTGCTGCGAAAAGAATACACACAATAACAACAGTTGTTTTTATCATCTTAATTTCCTCGAAAGCATGAAAAAGTCTGCCTCTTTCTGTTCAGATTCGATTCTTTCCTTTATTTCTTTTTTCAGTGCTTTTTCTTTCATTATTTCAAACACCTTTTTTTCCTTGTGAGCGTTTATAAATGATTCCTTTACTAGTGCCAGTTTTTTCTGCCATTGCAGATGCACATCCTTCTGCTTGTCAATTTTAGCGGTCATATTTGAAAAATAATTGTAATATGAGCTTATTTTGTCCGGGCCTATAGATCCTTCTTTACTTTGATTCGTAAAAACATCGTGAGTATCTTTATATTCTCTTTCAAAAGCGATGAGTTTTTCTTCTTCCTTATCAACCCGGTCATGTACTTCTTTGACCTTCAACTCCAGTTCCTTTTTCTTACTGTCTTTCAGTTTCAGTATAGTTGCTATCGTCTTTTTCTTAGGCACTCTCTTTCTCCATCTCATCAAATATGCAGTACATACTCTGCAATGCGTTTGTATAATCTATCAACTCGTTCATGTCCTGCCTCAAAAAGCTTTTCAGCCTGTCAAATATCCCGATCGCATAATCAACCTTGGGATTCGATCCCTGTTTGTAGGCCCCCAGATTAATCATGTCCTCAAATTTCTTATATGTCGATAGCGCCTCTATAAACTTCCCCGCATACTCTTTATGTCTATCATCAATTATATGAGGCATTACACGACTTACGGACTGTAATATATCAATTGAAGGATAATGGTTTTCCATTGCAAGGTCCCTGGAAAGGACAATATGCCCGTCCAGGATAGATCTTGTTATATCCGCAACAGGTTCCATCATATCATCACCCTCAACAAGAACTGTATAGAGACCGGTAATGCTTCCGTCCTTTTCAGCAGTCCCTACCCTTTCAAGCAGTTTTGGCAGAAGAGCGAAAACAGAAGGTGTATATCCCCTTGTTGTGGGGGGCTCGCCTACTGCAAGTCCAATTTCTCTCTGTGCCATTGCAACACGTGTTAACGAGTCCATAAGAAGCAGTACGTCCTTTCCCCTATCACGGAAATACTCGGCTATCGCTGTTGCAGCAAAGGCGCCTCTTACCTTTGCAAGAGGTGCCTGGTCCGAAGTAGATACAACCACTATTGATTTCTTTAAACCTTCTTCTCCAAGGTCCTTTTCTACAAACTCCCTGACCTCCCTGCTTCTTTCACCAATTAAAGCAATAACGTTTATGGAGGCCTCGGAGTATTTTGCGATCATCCCAAGCATCACGCTCTTTCCAACACCTGAACCCGCCATAATACCGATCCTCTGTCCCTTACCGCAGGTGAGCAGTCCGTTTATGGCCCTTATTCCTATGTCAAGAGGTTCTTTTATTCTTTGCCTTTTAAGAGGATTGGGAGAAGTGGAAAACATTGAATACTCTTTGCCTTCTATCGGACCTTTTCCATCTATAGGATTGCCGGCCTCATCTATGACCCTTCCTATCAGATTATCACTTACTTTAAGATTAATGTTCTTTCCGAGCGGTAGCACCCTGCTGCCGTGCCTTATTCCAGATATCTCGCCTGTGGCCATAAGGACCACTTTGCCTTCCTTAAAACCAACAACCTCAGCGTCAATTTCAGGAGCATTGTCTGAATATATTTTACATGCCTCCCCGATACTCACATCAAGTCCTGTTGCCTTAATCGTAAGTCCGGTTATCTCGACTATCCTTCCGTAAACCTCAAGTGGTTCGGAATTCTTTGCAGCTGTTATATACGAAGAAAGATCTATTACGGGTTGTTGTACCATGTCAGTCTATCTCTTCACTTTCAACGTCTGTGTCTTTGGACGCAGGAACTTCATTCATTTCCTTTACGATATTCGAGATCAATGATTCTATGTCTGTTACTACCTCTTCTGCCTGACTGATCACGAGCGGCCCGGTAACAGGCACATTCGGATTCACATCGAATATTATGTCTTCATGAACCTCTGTAAGTTTAGCTTTATTCTCCGTAAATAGATCATATAGGGCCGGGTTGATCCTGATTGTAATAGTACCTATTCTCTGTAGTCTCTTAAGCGATTCCGTTACCATTGTTAAAATGATTTCCGGCTTTGCATTGATTTCTTCAATTATTATTTTCCTCGCTATCGCAACAGCGAGTTCTACTACCTGTGTTTCAGTTTCATTAACTATTCTTTCCTTAAACCCTACTAATTCGTCGATTATCTTTTCAAGTCTTTCAGTCAGTAATAAGGCCTTTTGTTCACCTTCTACAAACCCGGCTTTTTCCCCTGTTGAGAACCCCTCTTCATATGCCTGTCTCTGTATCTCACCGGCTTTTCTAAGTATACCTTCACTTCCGCCAGCTATACTCTCGTCCTCTAAAAAGGGCATGCTGTACGGGGTTGCTTCAGCAGTGCTTATATGATCGCTCTTATTCAATGAGTTCTTCTCCTCCTCTACCGGCGATTACTATCTGTCCTTCCTCATCCAGCTTCTTCGCGACTTTAATAATATTTCTCTGGGCGGCCTCGACTTCTGTTACCTTAACCGGTCCTTTGGACTCCATTTCGTCCTTCAGTATTTTGGCAGCTCTCTGGGACATATTGCCGAATATTTTTTCCTTAAGACCCTCTGTTGCTGTCTTTAATGCGAGAGAAAGGTCCTCTGTGCTGAGTTCTTTCATGATCATCTGTATACCTCTGTCATCGATCTTCTCGAGATCATCAAAGGTAAGCATGAGTTCCTGTATTGACTCAGCCATTTCAGCGTTCTCTTCGTTTATGCTGTCAATTATGTCCTGTTCCATGGACCTGTCGCAATGATTAAGTATTTCAGCGATTACCTGTGTGCCATTAAAACTCCTTCCTTCTTTTGACTTACTCATATCAAGCTGGACCTTCAGCACTTCCTCTATCTCATGAAGGGCGCTTTCCGGTATTTTTTCAGTAGAGGCGACTCTCATGGAAACATTGCCCCTTATTTCTTCTGGAAGGTTCGCTATAACTTCGGACGCCTGCTCGGACTCAAGAAGGCATAGAATCAGTGCAATGGTCTGCGGATGTTCGTTAATAAGGAAATTAGTAAGAGTCTTTGCATCAACCCATTTCAGAGAATCGAGAGGGCTCTCTTTTTCGACCATTTCAAGAATCTTTTCAGCATCTTCGTCCCCAAGACCACTAGTAAGCATTTTTCTCACAAATTCCTGTCCGCCTACCTGAAAGGCCCCATCGCTTATCTTCTCTGAAACTTCAACGAAAATATGTTCCATCTCGCTCCTGTCGGTTTTTCTGCTTTTGGCCATCTGTGATGATATTTTCCCAATCATATCGGCATCAAGGTTTTTCAATATCTCCGCTGCTGTGCTTTCTCCCAGTGATGTCAGGAACATTGCTGCCTTTTCATATCCGTTCAGCGCCATCTAATTGTCCCCTACCCAGCCTTTAACTACTCCCGCGGCCTGATCAGGATTTTGGGTTGCCCACTCAATGACCTGACTTTCAATAGGTATTTCTTTTGGCTTCAAAGGCTCCATGAGTTCCCCTGTTTCATCCAGACCCGGAACTCTAACCTGTGGTACGGGTGTTTTTGAAATGATACTGATCAGAGGACGAATCACAAGAAGAATGAACAGTAATGCAACGAGTACCGGCACAAAATATTTAAGGATGGTATAGACAAGCGGCATTATGCTCTGTTCAGCTTCTTCTACTACTCCTGTCTCTATTTTAGTAAAAGGCATAACAGTAACACTGATTTCATCTCCCCTGTCAGAAGTGAATCCGATTGTCTTCCTTACTATGTCCTCATAGTATCTGGCATCTTCTTCTGTCCGTTTGATATAGTCGTCTGGGTTTTCTACTGAACCCTGCTGGGATGAAAGCAATCCGTCTATAATTATTGCTACTGTAATCCTCTCAAGAGTAACAGGTGATTCCACTACACGTGTTATGGTTTTACTTGTTTCATAGTTGATCATTTCGTCCGATTTCTGTGATTCACTGCCTGAAGACGATGCTTGCGCAACACCACCCCCGGGTAAATTAGACGCTGTACCAGGCACACCGCGTGAACCTCCTCCTGACGTAGACTTCTCAGTACGCTTCTGTTCACTTCTTACAACTACACCTTCAGGATCGAATGTTTCCTCTGTCCTTTCACTCCTGGTAAAATCGAACTGTGATGATACCTTTGCCTTGACCTTTCCCACACCAACAACAGGCTCAAGAATACTGACTATTTTAGATATCATGTTCTTTTCATAACTATGCTGGTACTCCATCTGTGTGTTTCCCATGCTCATCATAGTGTCGTCAGACGGTTTCGTAAGTAGTTTTCCGTTACTGTCTACTACTGTAATACTCTCTGGACCGAGACCTTCCACACTACTAGAAACAATATGCACGATACCATTTACTTCATTACCGCTAAGAGACCGTCCTTTCCCAAGAGATATAAATATTGCGGCAGACGATTCAGGTTTTTTGTCCTGAAACGCGAATAAGGATTTTTCAGGAACAACCAGGTGCACCCTTGCCTGTTCAACTGCGGCCATGGAACGTATAGTCCGGGACAATTCTCCTTCAAGCGCCCTTCTAAAATTAAGTTTTTGCACAAATTCGCTTGTAGTAAAACTTTGATCATCAAACAACTCAAATCCAATACCACCTCCTGACGGAAGTCCGTTGGATGCAAGTTGCAGTCTCAGGTCGTAAACATCGGCAGAAGGGACAAGGATAAGTCCGCCGCCTTCAAGCTTGTAGGGTACCCTTTTTGCCTTCAGTTCTTCTACTATCCTGCCTGCGTCGTTTTCGGAGAGATTTGAATATAATACCTGATAATCGGCCTTCTGAATCCATGTGTAAAAGATCATCATTGCAGCGACACTTACTATCATTATCGCAATAACACTTATCTTTTGACTTGCCGGCATTCTGTTTATTTTCGCCAACATATTGTCTGTACCCGCCATATTTACCCCTTCTTCTTTTTATATATTCTTTTATTATTAACAACTATCAGATAATACGTTATACCTGCATCCTCATGATCTCTTCATAGGAGCGCATAAGTTTGTTTCTCACTTCAACCATCATCCTGAATGACATGTCTGCTTTCTCTATCGCAAGTATCGCACTGGTAACATCGCCTCCTGAGGCCATTTCATTTACAGCCTTTTCAGCATCATTCTGCACCTGGGAAACTTTATTGATGGCCTCATTTATGACCTTGTCAAAACCGCTTCCATTCTCTTTGCTTAATGGTTTGATCCCGGCAATATCATCAATCCCAATACTACCGGCAATATTTTTAATTGGTATGTCCGACATAATTACCTCCCGAGTTCAAGTGACTTCATAAACATTTGTTTTGATGTATTAAAAGCCTTCACATTAGCTTCATATGCCCTCAGGGCCATCATCATATTCACCATCTCTTCTACTACATTAATATTAGGCATTTTTATAAATCCGTTTTCATCTGCATCAGGATGCCCGGGATCAAAGACAGTCAAAGGCGGTTTAGTGTCTTCAACAATACCCGTAACCTTGACACCTTCAAGCGCTTGTCCCTCACTTGATTCAATTGGCTGTGTTGAAAAGACTACATTTTTCTTAACATAGGGGCCTCCAGCCTCTGTTCTTGTGGATTGCGCGTTCGCCATATTTGAGGCAACTGTATTCATCCTTACCCGCTGTGCATCAAGGGCTGATGCGCTGACCTTAAATATATCCATTATTCACCTCCTATGGCAGTTCTGTACATCTTTATTTTCTTGGCCAATATTGTAACAGCGGCGTTATGGAGCATTGAATTTTCCGTCATCTTGGCAACTTCATTATTAAGCTCAACATTATTTCCATCGCCCCATGAAGGGTTTTCCTCAACAGTAACATTGGCACTGGGATTTCCACCCGGACCACTGCTGATGTGCTTCGGATCAGTTTTCATGAGCTTTCCGGCCTGCTCAACAAAATTACCAAATTTCACGTCCTTTGCCTTGTAGCCGGGCGTGTCCGCGTTTGCTATGTTAGAGGCTATGACTTTCTGCCTCTCTGATGCAGCATGTACTACTTTGTGTAAAAGATTGAATCCTTTGTCCATTTCATTTCCTCCTGAACATTTTATCTCAAGAGTTTTAATTCAAGAAACATGCCAAAAACCATTTATTTTCAAACTCTTTATTTATCTGTTCAGACTTCATTGTCACTAATTCCTCAAACCGTGCATTTTTTTCACACACCCGGAATATTTTTCCCATATTCAGTCAGTTTATTTCTGATCGTCCTTACACTAACACCGAGCAGCTTTGCGGCCCTGGTTTTATTTCCTTTTGTATCGTCCAGTGTCTTCATTATCATGTCCATCTCCATGTCTCGGAGGCTTCCGGTCTGTACTGGCTCCCGGGTAAAACACTGTTCCATCATAAAATCATCAACCTCTATCATATCGGACTTTGCTATAAGCACTGCCCTCTGTATTGCGTTTTCAAATTCTCTTATATTCCCCTTCCAGTGTTCTGTTGAAAGGTAGTCCATTGTTTCATCAGTAAAACCAGCTATGTCCTTTTTAAGCTGCAGTGAGAATTTTTTCATAAAATGGTCTGCAAGCAATTGAATATCTTCAGGTCTTTCCCTTAAAGGGGGCAGTTTTATCGGGAATACGCTTAACCTGTAATAAAGGTCTTCCCTGAAATTACCTTCGGCCATCTCTTTTTGAAGGTCCCTGTTGGTTGTAGCGATTACCCTGACATCAACAGGCACTGTCTGTTTTCCTCCAATCCTGTCGATCTCTCTTTCCTGTAGTACCCTTAAAAGTTTGGCCTGAAGTGTTGCGGACATCTCTCCTATTTCATCGAGAAGAATAGTCCCTCCATGAGCAAGCTCAAACTTGCCGGATTTCTTTTCAAAGGCCCCTGTAAAGGCCCCTTTTTCATGTCCAAACAGTTCGGATTCAAGAAGATTATCCGGAATTGCCGCGCAATTCACAGCTACTAGCTGTTTCTTGCTTCTACTGCTTGTTTTATGTATATACCGCGCAAGCAGTTCTTTGCCCGTCCCACTCTCTCCCAGAAGAAGCACGGTCATGTCACTTGTAGCAACATTTCCCGCAAGATGCATCAGGTTAGTCATGTTTTCATTTTTTGTTATCACATCACTCTTCTCTGATGAAACTGATGTCATAACAGACTCGATAGCGCTTGTTAACGCTTCAAAAGAAAAGGGCTTCATAAGATACTCACATGCACCCTCTTTCATCGCATCAACAGCATTTTCTACAGTTGCATATCCGGTAATTACGAGTACTGGAAGATTTCCGAGTCTCTTTCTCACTTTCCTTATAAATTCAACACCGTCCATCTTCGGCATTTTCATGTCCGTTATAATCATTGAGACCGTAATCTCTTCAAGCTTCTTTAAAGCGTCTACAGGGTCTTCGGCAAGTACAGCTTTATGGCCCATTCTTACAACTGCTTCATTCAGTGCCGATCTCATCTGTAAATCGTCATCTACAACAAGAATTGATTTCATCTTATATCGCCCCCATTACCGGCAGGCTTAACGACTCTCTACCTGGTTCCAGACCATTCTCAGATATTTTTGCAATTTCCTTGATTCCCATTTTTCCTTCCACTTTGCATACTTGTTCCTTTGGCAATGATATGCAAAAGGTACTCCCTTTCTCTTTATTTTTATATGCCTTGATAAACCCGTTATGACATTGCACTATCTTGTGGGCAATCGCCAGTCCAAGTCCGGTACCTTTGTCCTTGGTGCTGAAAAAAGGATTAAATATTTTTTCAATATTTTCATTCGATATCCCTTCTCCTTCATCAATTACCGAGATTGTTACAAATTCGCCCTTTGTTCCCATTTCTACTCTCAGTTTTCCTCCATCAGGCATGGACTGGATCGCGTTTAGTGCTATATTCATAAAGACCTGCATTAATAATTCTGGGTCTCCGCTAATCACCTCATCATTGATCAACTTTTCCAGCTTTATGCCCCTGACTTCAATAAGAGGTTTAAGGACTTTAATGCACTCTTCAAAAATGCTACCCGGTTTCGCCTGGCTGAATGCGGTTTTCTGATTTTTTGCAAAAAGAAGCATGTTGGTAAGAATATTATTAAGACTTTTAATCCCGGTGGAAATACCTTCCGCCATTTCTGAATGGCCTGTCCCTTTCAGGTCATTCGAAAGCATAGTAGAAAAAAGCTCGATACTACATAAAGGACTTCTTATTTCATGAACTATCTTGGCGGCCATTTCCCCCATGGATATAAGTCTCTGGTTTCTCTCATCACGTCGTTCAAGTTCCTTTACCCATGTTATGTCTTTTATAAGTATTACATACCCGCTAAGCTCTCCTGACTTGCCAAATATTTCGGACCTCGAAAACATTACGTCATACTTTTTACCTTCTACACTTAACGCAGCACCTGATGTCCCGGTTTCCACACTTAAGCCTATATCATTAAACTCTCTTCCTTTTACATCACCTGAATCAAGACAGAGCAGTTCTTCTGATGCCCTGTTTAACATAGTTATTTTTTCGTTGCGGTCAAGGACTATTATTGCTTCTCCTATGCTCTGGAGTATCGCATTAAGGTATTCTTTAGATTCTCCTACTTCAAGAACGGCTTTATTAAGCTGAGCATTCTTGTCCTCCAGTTCCAGTGTCAGGTATTTAACTCTTTCACTCAGTTTTCCAAAATATTCTTCCAGGCTCTTTGAAGCCTGAGTAAAACTATCGAATGCCTCATTGAGTTTAACGGCCTTTTCCACTAATATACCTCCTGGACTTTATTCATGAGACTTATCTCCATAAGTTTTGATTTAGCTATACGTCCAAACAGAGTATTCCCTTGCTGGAGACGACCATATATCTCTTTGGATTCCTTGCTTGCGGCTTCTTTGCTAATCCTGTATGCAACCCACTGGTTTTCAGGGTCTTTTTTGTAAGCGATCCGGTAATACTTGAGGGCCTTATTTTTCTGTCCTTTTTCATTGAAAAAATCGGCAATCATTATATAATTTTTCGCACTCCATTCACCTTTAGCCAGGAGTTTTTCAAAATACGCTATTGCTTCATCTTCTTTATTTGATTTTTCGTCCTTTAAAGCTTTAATAATTTTCACTAGTATATTGAAGTCGTTAGGTTTGAATTCTTTAATTCCCTTTAACCTTTTAAATGCAGACTGTGTTTTCCCGTCAACAAGTTCAAGCTTTACTTCAACTCTAATTGACGAGTCCCTCTTCGTAAAGGACTCATCAGCGACTTCCATATACATCTTTGCCGTCTTGATGTGACCTGTCTCAACATAATAATCTGCAAGATCAACCGCAGCCTGTACTCTTACACTTCTGGACGTATTCTTTACCAACCAGGTTGCAAGTTTTAAAAACGGTTCCCCTTCATGTCTCAATCCCCTGCTTATTTTTAAAAGGAATTTTTCTCTTGTTTTTTCGGTGACCCATATTTCAAGTTCTTTCCAGAGTTCAACAAGCTTTACTTCATTCTCCTTTTCTTTGCCCGCATATTCTACAGATTCCAGTAAAATCTGTTCTATATCATCAAAGACTTCAACTGGAGGATCTTTTGTGTATACAAGCTCTTTAATCAATGAAAGAGAATCTCTGGTCCTTCCGGCCTTTCTGTAAAGCCTGGAAAGTTCAAGAATACAATCCTTGTATAACGCAAAATCAAAATATTCAAGCCTCATTTTCTCAAGGGTCATTATAGCTTTTTCCAGATTGCCGTCATTCATATACGCCTTTGAGAGATGAAACAATGAAATCGCCTGTTCTATCTTGTCTCTGGACATGGATGCTGTCCTGAATTTACTGACAGCCTGTTTGTTTTTTGATTGTTCCATATCGATCAGTCCAAGACTTATATTTGCCTTGTTCTTATACTGTCCATATTGGACCAGCAATAAGTACTTTTTAGCTTCATCGAGGTTCCCTGCTTTTCGCATGTTTTCACCCATAAAATAGTATGCCTCAGGAAACCTTTCCGGATATTTTTTATCAGCAAGCATAGCATCGTCATATACCATTTTCGCATCGTCAATCATATCAAGTTTGTGAAGGGCCCTTGCCATTCCGAACATAGCTTCGGATTCTTCTCCACCTTTTCCGAAATGCTCAGCAGCTTCAACATAGATACCAATTTCAGTAAGTATTTTTGCCAGATTAAGGTGCACTTTCTCTATATACTTAGAAGATGGAAATCTATCAATGAACATATTGTAGTAACCCTTGGCTTCCTGAAACAGTCTTGATTCCTGATATGCCTCTGCCCTCTTTAAGAGCGAGACTTCTCTTAATTCATCATTTGATGCAAATATATATGATATTCTGAAATAGATTGTAGACTTTGAAAACTGTTGCAGTTGAAAATATGATTCACCATAAAGAAAATGGTAGATCGCTATTGATTCAACACCATCGGTTTCATAGTTTTTGAGTTCTTTGAGTGCTTCAAAATATTTACCTTCTATCATTAAATCCGTAACACTTCCATATTCATTTGGTATATAACTGTAATCATCCTCTTTTACCGATATATTGGACTTTGTGTTGACTGTCTTAATTTTAGGACTTATGTCAGGCTGTTCGACAGCTGTTTCGGTTTCCTCATGCTTCTCTGCCAGCATATCTTTCTCTTTTATCTTTTTCTCTTTAAGCGGTTTTTTCTGCGTTACTTTTTTCTGCTCTGTATTTTTTGTTTTATCATTTTTAATTTTATTTACTTTTGTAACGACCGTCTTCTTAATCCTGACGCTGTTCAATACATCTATAACAAGCCGGTCCGGATTTTTTAACAAAAAATATTTGTATTTATCAGCTTTATCAATAGAAAAGCTTATTGTGTTTTTATGATGTTTGTATTTAAATGGCAGGTCTATTTTATTTATTGAAATGTTCTCATCTGGAAAGCTGACTTGAATGCCCTTACTTTGTTTTGTTATTTTTCCCTTTGCAACGATCTGTTCAGGTCCTTCAATCACTATTCTTAAATAATTTGTATGATGAGCAGCACGTATCTTCAGTGATGTTTCAGCTCCATTATTAATCGAAGCAGATATGCTGCTTGTTAGTATGAATAAAATCAAGAAACTCAGTGCTGTGACTTTAGATATGCAGTACATGTCGTAAATAAAAGCAATAATTATGCCAATGTTAACTGCTTGTTTTTAATGAATACTGATATGACTAAGCGTCATTAATCTGACGTTGCAATATTTAAGGGGAATTAGTCTATTGGAGCTTCGGTGATTGAAAATTGGTATTTATTTGTAATTTGCTTTTTGTTGTTTGAAATTTTTTTTTAATCGGAGGATTGAGATAAAGTAATGGCCTTTTTCTTCAGTTTCTCTATAAGGGTTGTCCTGTTAAGACCCAACAGGTTCGCCGCTTTACTCTTGACACCTTTTGAGACTTCAAGAGCTTGAATGATCATATTATTTTCAATCTCATCAAGCATCATGTTCAGGTTAACACCATCAGAAGGCAGTAATTGATCTGATGATCCACCCTTCTGGGACTTTTTCTTTGCATGAAATTTATCAGAAAGATCGTCGAGAGTAACTACTTCACCCTCTTTAAGTATTATAAGTCTTTCTATAAGGTTCTCAAGCTCACGAACATTACCTGGCCATCTGTAATTTATCATGCAATTCATGGTCTCATTTGAAAACTCCGGAGGGACCCTTTTCTTTCTTTTGGAAATTTCGGCAATAAAATGCTTTAAAAGCAATGGAATATCATCTTTCATTATTCTGAGTGGAGGAAGATGCAGCGGGATAACATTTAATCTGTAAAAAAGATCTTCTCTAAAAATCCCATCTGCTACAGCCTTTTCCAGGTCCCTGTTGGTCGCTGCCAGTATTCTGACATCAACTTTAATGGTCTTTATACCACCTACCCTTTCAAACTCCTTTTCCTGAAGCACTCTGAGTAGTTTGACCTGAAGTGAAGGCGCAAGTTCTCCGATTTCATCAAGAAACAATGTACCGTTATTAGCCAGCTCAAAACGGCCGATTCTTGTACTCACAGCACCTGTAAACGCTCCCTTTTCATGTCCAAAAAGCTCAGACTCAAGAATGTCTTTGGGAATTGCAGCACAGTTCAGAGGTACAAAGGGTTTCTGTGATCTTGAGCTATAATAGTGCATTGTCTTTGAGACAAGCTCTTTTCCAGTACCACTTTCACCGGTTATCAGGACCGTACTGTCCGTATCAGCTATTTTTTCGATAAATTTAATTACATTCTGCATTGGTGCTGAATTTCCAACGATCTTGTGTGAACTGAATTTATTCTTAAGTTCTTTTTTAAGCTTAACGTTCTCTTTCTTAAGCTTTGAAAAGTCGAGTGCCCTTTTAATTCCAATAAGAATATCTTCAATATTAAAAGGTTTTGTAATATAATCAAAGGCGCCCAGCTTCATTGCTTCCACTGCTGTCTGAACAGTAGCGTGGGCTGTAATTACTATCGATGGGATATCAATATTTGCGGAATCCGTCTCTCTCAAGACATCAAGGCCGTTTATCCCGGGCATCATGAGGTCAAGGAGAAAAAGATCGAATTTATCTTCCTTAAGGTACGAGAGACCGGTTTCGCCGTCAGGAGCGGCTATTACTTCAAATCCTTTACTCTCGAGAAAATCCTTTAAGAGTTCTCTGATAGATTCTTCATCATCTATTATAAGAATACGCTGCATAATTCTATATTGCCATATTATCTTTTCAACGTCAACAGTTTGACATGTTTCATTAACTATAGTAAATTTATGTTAATAAATCAACATGAAAACAAACCTGAAGCAATTAACTCAAGAAGAAGTATTCCGGTTCATTGAGAACCTGGGCCAGAAGCCCTACAGATCGAGGCAGATCCTCAACTGGATATACAGGAAATATGCTGAATCCTTTGACGAGATGACCGACCTCTCAAAGGGCCTTCGGGAACAACTCGAAGAACACGCGTATATCAGCAACCTGAAGCTCATAGAGAAGCAATCTTCAAAAGACGAGACCCAAAAATATCTCTTTGCACTTGAAGACGGTAAAACAATCGAAAGCGTACTCATCCCAAACACTAAAGGGAAAAACACCTACACATTATGTATTTCATCCCAGGCAGGCTGTGCAATGGACTGCAGCTTCTGCACAACAGGAAGGCTTGGATTTAAGAGGAACCTCAAAGCTCACGAAATTGCTGATCAGGTAATAAGTGTAAGCAGGGACATGGCACAGAACACTCCTGCAAACGTCACTTCCGGGATTACTAATATTGTTTACATGGGAATGGGCGAGCCGTTTAACAATTTCAATGAAGTCATTCACTCCCTGAATAAACTTATGAAACTTATGGGCTATTCAAAGAGGAAGATAACGGTTTCAACTTCAGGCATAGTTCCGAAAATTCCCGCTTTTGCCGAACAGGCCCCTGGCGTAAACCTGGCCATTTCACTTAATGCTACTACTGATGAAACAAGGGACAGCATTATGCCGGTAAACAGAAAATATCCTTTAAATAAACTTATACGTGCATGCAGGGAATTCCGTCTTGCCCCAACCAGAAATATTACTTTCGAATATGTGGTACTTGGTGGAATTAATGATTCAAAAGAAGATGCACTAAGGCTTGTTTCCCTTTTGAAAGGAATCAAATCAAAGGTCAACCTTATTCCTTATAATCCTGGGAATCTCTCTGCGCAGACAGGGCAGGAAGATAATCTAAAGCGTCCTTCTGATAATAAGGTCAATGCTTTCCTTAAAATACTACAAAGTTCAGGTGTCACCTCGACTATCAGAAAAAGCATGGGATCTGACATCTCAGCAGCCTGTGGACAGTTGAAGGCACAATACTCGTAGAAAAGACGAACATCGAACTTCCAACATCGAACGTCGAATTTTCCAATTCAGTATTCGATGTTGGACGTTCGATGTTCGATGTTCATATTTTAAATCAAAATATGATGTTATAATGTCGGATCATGCCAAAGAAAATAAAAGCAAAAGCGCCTAAAAACCTTGAAACAGCTCTAAAATACTTACAGACAGGCGACATTCAAAGTGCTGCTGCTGCGTGCCGGAAAATACTGCATAAGAACCCTAATCACGCAGGAGCATTACATCTCTTTGGAAAGGTCCTGTTACATTCCTCACAACTTAATGAGGCAATACAATATATCAGTAAGGCCATTAGCATCACTCCTCACAACAGTCAATACCATTACGATCTCGGACTTGTGTTATTAAACACAGGCAGACTGAATGAAGCAATAGAGAGTTTCAAAAACACTTTGAACCTTAAGAGTGATCATACAGATGCCCTTTTCATGCTTGGCTCACTACTTATTAATAAAGGGGAAATGAACGAAGCAGCTTTATATCTAACAAAAGCCATCGAACTAAAACCGGCCTTTGCAGAAGCATACAACAATCTCGGAGTTATTTCAGAATCCTTTAAAAAGCCTGATATTGCAATTCAGCATTATACAAAGGCCCTTTCAATTAATCCCAATTATGCGGACGCTCATAATAATCTCGGCAATGTGTTCAAAGAAACCGGTATGCAAGACAAAGCCATATTGCACTATGAGAAAGCCCTTTCAATAAATCCAGTTTACGCGGATGCTCACAATAATCTCGCCAATATACTTAAAGAAAAAGGCATGATCGAGTCTGCTGCAGTTCATTACAGAAAGGCTTTGTCAATTAGACCTGACTATGCAGAAGCCCATAATAACCTCGGCATAGTTCTTAAAGAAATGGAAATACCTGACGAAGCAATTAAACATTTCAGACAGGCTTTAAAAATAAGACCTGCTTATGCCGAAGCACATAATCACATAGGCAATATACTGAACGCAATGAATATGCCGGATGATGCAGCAGACCATTTCAGAAAGGCCCTTCAAATAAAGCCGGACTATGCCAACGCACAAGTAAATATGGCCTTGTTTTTTTTATTAAAAGGAGATTTTCAAAACGGCTGGGAAAAATATGAATGGCGATTAATATCTGACCGTCCCTCTGTTAAAACATGTCCGCTCCCGGGATGGAACGGCTCACCGCTAAGAGGGAAAACTCTCTTAATACTCACCGAACAGGGTATCGGTGATGAGATCATGTTTGCTTCATGTCTTAATGATTTATTACCTTTTAGGGGTAAATATATAATGGAATGCAGCAAACGCCTCGCCCCTCTTTTTAAACGCTCTTTTCCTAATTTTACATTTATATCGGGAATAATTGATGATGAACATGATACTAACCGGTTTCCTGAAGCTAATTTCAAAATATCCGTCGCGAGCCTACCGCTTTTCTTTAGACACGGTTTATCAAGTTTCCCTCAACAAGAGTCCTACATCGTCCCTGATAAGCAAAAAGTTGAAATATGGCGTGAAAGGTTTAAAGCAGAGGGGGCAAAAGTGACGGTTGGGATTTCATGGCGCGGAGGATTTAAAGCCTTGGCAAAAAAGATTCGTTCTATACCGCTTGCAGCGTGGGAATCAATACTTTCCATTCAGGGTGTATATTTCGTAAACCTGCAATACGGAAATTGTGTTGAAGATATAAGCTCAATCAAGGAATCATTTGGAGTAACAGTACATGATTGGGATGATGGCGATCCGCTAAAGGACTTGGACGGATTTGCGGCCAGAATTTCAGCCCTCGACCTTGTTATTTCAGTTGACAATTCAACGGTGCATATGGCGGGAGCACTAGGAAAACCTGTTTGGGCACTCCTTCCTTCATCATGCGAATGGCGATGGATGCAGAGTTACGAAGACACACCATGGTATAAATCATTAAGGTTTTTCCGACAGTCAGGGCCTGATGATTGGGAAGGAGTTCTTAATCGTGTTGCCTCGGATTTAAAGAAATTAGTCTGCACAGGGGCTATGCCGGAAATAGATACCGTAAACTCGTACAAATATTCCATACGCAACAATCAAGATACTTTTAATCACTCTGCTCCTCTCATTAATATCCCTTCCGATAGGAAATTCAGGTGCGCGGTTATCACGCCAGTAGGTCCCGGTCATGAAAAGCTTTATGATGCATGTCTGTCCTCAATTAATGAATCATACAATAATCACAACGGACGTTTTTCAGAAATAACATGTATGAAGGTTGATGATTTAGAGGGTAATCTTGGACGTTCCAAAGCAAGAAACAGCGGTATTAAGCAGGCGGCAGACTGGGGAGCAGACTGGTTATTTTTCCTCGACGCTGATGATTTGATGGCAGCCGAAACATTTGAACACATGTCTTTCTATCTGGAGAGTCACGATGCCGTCTGGGGTTCAATCTGGGCTATTGACTCAGAGAATCAGACACCACTAGAAAGACCGGGGCAGTTGCCTTTTCTTTACAGTATTGAAGATGTTCTCTCAGCTGATCCTGCTGGAACACTCCAAATGGGCCATTTTGTAAAGACATCGATTGCCGTTTCAACACCGTTTAATGAATCACTTGATACCGGTGAGGATTTTGATTATTATCTTCGTGTATGGAAACAGTACAAATGTATAAAGGTCCCGCTTCCTTTTTTCTATAACAGACGGGGGCTTCATTCAACAGGTCCTAAATCCGCTGACGGGCTGCAGTGGCGTACCAGTGTTGAAAAAACTATCAAGGAATACAGAAAGACTTATTGTTTGACCAGCTTTTGACCTGCTTCATAAGCTTCTTTAAGAGCTGAAGGGTGCTTAAGGATTTCTCCCTTTGAGTCAATACCCAGATAATTCAATGTATCATGCTCAGGAACACTTATTGTCCTGAAAAAGGCCTGTGCACATGCTTCGGCGCATTCTACACCTATATGTTTTTCCATCGCACCTACAAGAAGAAAGAGTCCTTTTCTTCCAAACTTGCTGGCTTCTATAGGCGTCTTTAATAAGTATTTTTCACACCAGAAGCTCTGGCACCTGTCTATCATGAGCTTTAATTGCGCAGTAACTGAAAAAAAGAATATGGGTGAAGCGAGGATGATCCGGTCCGCTGACCTAATTGCGTCATATATTTGAAACATGTCATCTTCAAAAATACATATGCCTGTTTCATTGCAACCACCGCAATCCTGACAGGGTTTAATATTCATCACATTAAGATAAAATGTTTTTACTGTGTGACCTGCATCTTCAATACTTTTCACTGTTTCTTTGAGCAGCAGTTCAGTATTTCCGTTTTTTCTAGGGCTTCCAGAAAATGCGATTATGTTCATGTGATTATTTTACAGAAATGACTATTATACTTTTTCAGGCTTGCTTATAAGTTTAATAAAGACATTGACAATATGAGGGTCAAACTGGGTCCCGGCACATTCCTTCAATTCTTTCAGTGCATCTTCCTGTGACCCTGCAGTTTTATATTCTGTGTTTGAGACCATTGCGTCAAAAGCTTCCGCAATGGCCATTATCCTTGCTCCATACGGAATTGACTCCCCTTTCAATTTATGGGGATAGCCATTACCGTCATACCTTTCATGATGATAGAGAATTATCGGCAGTTCCTTGTCAAACAGTTTGGTTTTTTCGATTATTTTCACACCGATATTGGAGTGTCTTTTAATAATATTGTATTCTTCCAGAGTCAACTCGCCCTTCTTTCTCAGAATATCTGGATTGATTCCGACCATACCAATATCATGCAGCAGGGCAGCGCGTTTTACAATATTAGTCTCTTCATCAGACATTAATAATACTTTTGTAAGCTTTTCTACATACGTGCTTACACGCACAGAATGCTCATTGATATAATCACTTCCTCCACTAATTTCACGCAATAACTCGTGAGCGGATTCAATGCAATTCATCTTTATTTGTTCATTTACATTTTCGAGTCTACCAAGAAATGCTTCAACCTTTTCGGTTTCTTCTTTTACATTTTCCTCTTGTTCATGCATTTCCGTGTCTTCATATGTGCAAACATTATTGCGGCCTCTCCACTTGGCACGATAAAGGGCCTTATCAGCGTTCGCAATTAATCCTTCATCATTTATTACGTTGCCATCTGAAGTAGATGATATCCCCAGGCTTACTGTCACAGACAATGAAACCGTTTCTTTTTTAAACACATTATTTGCAAAAGCAACACGTATCCTGTCAGCCAGAATATATGCGCCCTTCAATTCAGTGTTCGGTAAAATAACAAAGAATTCCTCACCACCATATCTTGCAATGAAATCAGTATCCCTGACCAGCCTCCTCAGGATATCAGCAGACTTTATAAGCACATGGTCCCCGAATTGATGTCCATGATTATCATTTACTGATTTAAAGTGGTCAAGGTCCAGCATGATACATGCAAGGGGCTGCATATACCTTTTTGCTTTTTTATATTCTTTTTTTAATTCTTCCCTGAAATGGTTATGGTTAAAAAGTTCTGTAAGACCATCCTTGATAGCAAGCTTCTGCATCTTTTCCAGAGACTGTTTAATATCATTTTCAAGCCTCTTTCTCTGTATGGCCCTTCTAATTGCACGGCTCAGGGACTCGGTCTTGATTTCTTCTCTGGTCAAATAATCGTAAGCCCCTCTGTCCATTGCCTTTACACCAAACTTTTCATCTCCTTCAGCAACTATCATAATCACAGG
>PJEL010000640.1_pt1 | contig 40893 bp, 30 predicted proteins | sample 1853271 | NCBI WGS metagenome assembly PJEL01 (sample SAMN08108733, study PRJNA415343) | Invertebrate metagenome, whole genome shotgun sequencing project. | host: Globobulimina | place: Sweden: Gullmar Fjord | collected 2015-08
TGATCTCGATCTCTGGATCGACCTCGTGGGTCCACCCCTCGAGGTTGGAGACGATCAAGTCGAAGGGGATGTCGCCCTGGCGTGCCTCTCGGAAGGTGACCGCCCAGGCCGGGTCTAGCTCCCCGTCCTCCTCCAGATCGGTGGACAGGTCAGCGACGAGGTCTGCGACGCTCTGTGTCTGCTCGGTCGCCGTGTGGATGATGACAGCGCTGATGAGCAGGAGCGTTCCAGCGTCGTCATCTCCGTCGAGAATCGAGTGTTGACCGGCGGGAATCGGGGGCTGTGGAGCTAGCCCGAAGCCTGCGTAGAGCTCTTCTTCGGCGATGATCTGGGCGGCAGAGGGGCTGTGGCCGATACCCATGATCGTGCGGGTGCGTCCGAGGGTGATCTCTGTCACGACATTGACATTCGCCAGGAAGTTACCGGTTTCTGGGGCGACATGCAGGGCGTGCAGCGTGATGGGATCCGCGGCGACAGTGCCGGAGATCTCGTCGAACCAGCGCCCGGTTGCTGTGACCACCACTGGGCCGGCAAATGGGATCCTCGCCTCGTAGCGTCCGAGGGGGTCCGTCGACGAAGCGACCGCCGAAGCGCCTGGGAAACCGGCCGAATCTGCTTCGGCGATGACGACGCTGGAGCCAGCCACAAAGGGCCCTTTTTCCACGCTGCCAGCGACGGTGATCGAAAGGGGGGTCTCGCTGCTCCCTTGGTCCGCCCACACGTAGTTCTCGTAGGCTTTCCGTTCGGAGACGAACTCCGCAGGTTTACCGCAGGCAACGAGGCCAACGGCGAGCGCAATCGCGCAGCGTGTGTCGATCATGGTGATTCCCCTTGATAGGCCCCTTCGACACATCGGCCGTGGGATTGACGGCCAATCGGGGGGCGCCGTGTCCAAGAAGCGGGAACACCGGCAGGCAAAGAAGAAGGAGAGGAAGCGCAAGAAGCGCGACCAGGCCAGAGCCAGCCGCGGCAGCCGGCGAGTGCTGACGGAGAACACGAGCGGCGCAGACATGGAAGATGCGGCGCTGTGGCCGGTCGGTGAGTGCTACGTGTCCTCGAACTGGTTCGAGCGAGGGGTGGTCGTGCAGGCCGGCTTCACTCGGGTCCACTCCGACGGGAGGAAGGCGGCGGCGTTTTTCGAAGTGGATCTTGCCGACAAGGGGGTCATCGCTTGTGTCGCCAAGGCTGGGCTCACCGAGGCACACATCCAGGGAGAGCTCGTTCGGCGTTCCTCGGAAGAGACGCCCATGCTCCTGATCGAGCCAGAGCTCGTCGTCAAGCTGGTGGAGACTGGCGCTGACTGGGGCTCGGGACGCGGCAACAAGCTTCCTCCTGCTTTCGACAAGGGACAGCGGCTGTTTGGGGACGTTCGATCCGCCGACTGTGCGCACGAGATCCTGTGCGGCACCGAGGACGAGCCCGCTCCGGCAGCGCCGCCGAGCGACGGCATGTTTGCCGCGCTCAAGCGCAGGCTGGGCATGTAAACGTGGTAGATCGGGGCTCTGGGAGTCCCCATCGTTGATCTTGGTGAGCAGCTAGGAGACTGGATCGTCGGCGAGCCCCTCGGGCGGGGCGGAATGGCGACTGTGTACCACTGCGCAAACATCCTCTCACCGCGGATCCGCGGCGCGATCAAGATCGTCGAGCCGGGCCAACATCATGGTGCCCGGGCGCGTTTCATCCGCGAGGTCGAAGCCCTTGCCCGCCTCCGCCACCACGCGGTCATCCGGGTCCTTACATCGGGCGAGGACCTGCAGCGCGGGCTGGTCTACATGGTCATGGAGCTCATCGAGGGCGAAGACCTGCTCCAGCTCCTGAAGCGCAAGCCAATGGAGTGGGACGATGTGTGCAAGGCCTTCCGGCTCGTCGCGGACGGGCTGCACCACGCCCACCTCAAGGGCATCCACCACCGCGACATCAAGCCCGCCAACGTGATGCTCACCTCCGACGGCGGTGCGGTGGTTGTCGACTTTGGCATCGCCCTCGATCAGGAGCGCTCTCGGCTCACTCGCGCCGGTATGGTTCCGGGCACGGTGTCCTATATGGCGCCGGAGATGCTGACCGGCGATCCGCGCACGATCGAGGCCGACAAAGCGGACGTCTACTCCTTGGGGGTCGTGCTGTACGAGGCGCTGCTCGGCGAGCGCGCCTTCCCCATGGACAATCGCCACGGCCAGGCTGCGGGGATGATCAGGGTGCTCGAGCAGAAGCACAGTGTAGGCCCCCTCGATCCGGGAGATGTGGCTCCCGATCGGGTTCGCGACGTCGTCAAGCGCTGTACGGAGGTGCAGCCCAACAAGCGGCCAACGATGGCTCAGATCGTGCGGCTCCTCGACGGTGCCCTCGTCAATCCAGGCCAGCTCGATGCGGAGCTGCACCAGGTCATCAGTGCTGAGATGTCGGACGAGAGTAGTGATACTACCTTTCCTTTCGAAGTGCCATACAAGCCGGGGTCACTCTCGCCCGAGCAAGAGGAGACCCTGGTCCTGGACATGATGGAGAACGTGGACGAGGCGCTGCGGGAGGCCATCGACGCCGAGCTGAATCGGCTTCCACTGGAGCCCGTTGATTGGGCTCTCGACGAGCTGACCGAGAGCCAGCGTGCCATCACCGAAGACGAGGAGGAAGGCGGGGTCTTCAGCCGAAAGATGATCTACGAGCAGATCCGGGCCGAGCAGAGTGCATCGCGACGCCAGCAGATGCTGGTCTGGGCCGCCGCCAGCCTCCTCTTTCTGACGGTCGGCGGCGCAGTGGTGTTGGCGGCCGCTGCCGTCGCGCTGGTCTACACCCTGACGCTCTGATGTGGTGCTTGTTCTGGCTGGCCTGTGGGGCGACCGTCGATGCGCCGCCATCGCCGATCGAGCCCACGCCGGAGCAGTCGTATCCGCCAACCGCAAACGTCGAGACTCAGGCACAGCTGCGGGAGGACCTCCTTGCCGAGCGTCACGTCTCGGATGGCGGTGGGCGGGCGTGGCTCGTCGAGGCGCCGGCGGTGTCGGCGGGAGAACCGGGGACCTGGAAGTTTGGCTTCGAGGTGGGGTCCGAAGGCATTGCTGCGGGCGGCTTCCTGTTCTTTCAGGCGCCTCCGTTCTGGGGCTGGTCGACTCCACAGACTGAGCACCGGCAAGGCCCAGGCTTCACCGAGATTGTCAGCGATTCGCCGGCTAAGCTGATCCCTCGGACCGCCGATCAGCAGCTCCTCTCCATCGAAGTGACCGGCGCAATGGCCGCGGGGGAGCAGGTCTTTGTGAGCTACACGGGTCAGGCCGACCGTTTTGCCGAGCGAGAGGAGTCCTTCTGGTTCGCTGTAGATGGTGACGGCGACGGGGTGCGGAAGAACCTCGATCCCGTGCACGTCGACATCGCTCCTGGGCCGGCGCGCAGGCTCATCGCAACCCTGCCCAGCGTCGCCGAGCCCGGAGATGAGATCCGGTTGGCCATCGCGGCAATGGATGCCCGGGGGAACGCCCACCCCGAGCTCGCTGGAGAGCTGGTCGTCAGCGGCCCCGCGATCCTCGGCCTTCCAAAGAAGGTGGAGCTGAAACTAGAGGATCGTGGCTGTGTTTCCGTTGTTCTCCAGCCGTCGGAGGCCGGTGTGGTCACCGTTCGAGTCGACGGACCCGACGGACTCATCGGCCACAGCAATCCGATGCTCGTCCGGGAGGGGGCCGCGCGCATTCTGTGGGGAGATCTTCAGGTGCATACTGGGCTCTCCGACGGAACAGGAACTCCCGAGGACGCCTACGTCTACGCCAGGGATGTGGCTGCCCTCGATGTGGCGGTCGTCACCGATCACGATCACTGGGGCATGCGCTTCCTGGACGGCGACCAGGTCGGGTGGGAGCGCGTCAAGTCGGCGGCAGAAGGGGCTTATGCACCGGGGAGCTTCGTGACCGCCGTGGGATATGAGTGGACGAACTGGGTGCACGGCCACCGCCACGTGATCTACTTCGACGACCGCGCCGAGATCTTCAGCGCCCTCGACGACCGCTACGACACGCCTCCCGAGCTCTGGTCGGCGCTGCGGGGGCGCGACGCACTCACCATCGCTCACCACTCCGCCGGCGGGCCCGTGGCGGTGAACTGGGACTACCCACCGGACCCGGTGCTCGAGCCCGTGAGCGAGATTGCCAGCGTGCACGGGCAGTCCGAGTCCCCAGCGGCTCCCGGTGTGATCTACGATCCCGTCCCGGGGAATTTCGTGGTCGACCAGCTCAAAAAAGGGCATCGGCTCGGCTATATCGGCAGCAGCGATGGGCATGATGGCCACCCGGGACTCGCCCATCTCTCCGCCAGATCGAGCGGGCTCGCTGCGATCCTCGCCACCGATCGAACGCGGGAGTCGGTGCTGGAGGCCCTGCGGGCGCGGAGGGTCTACGCTACCAACGGCGTGCGCATCATCCTTCGCTTCGATGTGGGAGGACACGGCATGGGATCCGTCGTCCCGGTGCCCGACTCCCCGCTGATGGCGAAGGTCCGGGTCGTCGGCACCGCGCCCATCGAGCGGATCGAGCTGGTTCTGTCTGGAGAGTCTGCGGACAGCGCGATCTATGCGGAATCCGTCGCCTACAAGGAGTGGGATCTGGACGGCATCGTCGCCGGAGATTTCGTGTATGTGCGGGTCATCCAGGCCGATGGCGGGGTGGCCTGGTCGAGCCCGGTCTTCTTCGAGTAGTCAGCGGACCTCGCTAGGGGGCCTCCCAGGACGGGAACTTGCGGGCCTGTTTCATATACAGGTTCCAGTTGTCGTCGCCGGACCCGTCGTCGTCGAACTTGAACTCGGTGTCCATGGCGTAGAAGATGCCCGCGTCGCCGTAGACCGGCACGAAGTACTGGTGGATAGCGTCCAATGCGATGCCGAGGTCGTGGGTCTGTGACACCGTGAGCACCCTGTCGTCGTGGGCGATCAAGTTGCTGTGGCCCAAGAAGGTGATGGGGCTCCCAACCTGATGGAAGTAGTAGGAGAATTGGTCGGTGGTAACTCCAGGATCGGGGAGCACGACGGACTCGCCTCCGGCCTGGGCGTTCACGAAGAAGGCCGATTGCATGCCCGTCTGGTCGAAGATGTTGCCAGTGACCGCCACGCCGTTGGCCTCTTCATCGGGGAAGGAGCGGTGGGACAGCAGTGCCATGCCGACCTTGCGGTGCTCGATGCCGTAGTAGTCCCGCTCCTCATAGGCTCGCGGCCCCCAGACACTCGCGTAGACCGTGCGGATCGCATCGGCGATTCTCCGGTCGGGATCGCTCGGATCTCCGGTCATGGAGGTGTACAGGCCGGCGCCGGTGAAGTCACCCAGATCCTCGGCATTTGTGCTGGAGCGGAAGCGCATCGGGATGCCTGGGAAGTCGGCATTGCACTTGTCGGTCACCGCCTGTTCGAAGCCCGGCTGCAGCGGCGCTGCCATGATCATTGCCTGGAACTCCTCGAGCCTCATCTGACGGTAGGCCGCATCGCCGAAGAAGTCGTCATCGGTCATGAGCACGTTGTCGTAGTGGTCCCAGAGGCCGTTGTACTCCATGAACTCGTTGTAGAAATACAGAGGGATCACCCAGCCTTGTGGCGTTGGAACATCGTCGAGTCCGTCGTTGTTCACGTCGCCGATCAAGGACAGTGCACCGAAGTGGGTGGCCTTGCCGCCATAGGCCGGGATTCGTCCGTGGATGGCTTCGGCGAGGGACACCGTGCCGTTCTGGTTGGTGTCCTGACTCAGGTCGGCGTAGTCGATCACGTCGACGTCATCGACGAAACTCTGGATGGACAGATCCATCTCGCCGACGTCGAGGGGGTCGGGCCTGAACTCCTCCCACCATTCATCCGCCTCGTCCTTGTCGATCTGGACGATGGTGTAGTCGTCTGCCTCGACGGTCAGCCGAACCCACTCGCCATCCAGGTCGCGGAGATCGGGGTCGTTGAACGCACCCACGAGGCCCATGTTCGGGGTTCCACGGTTGCGGGAGAGCACATTGATGTGGGACAGGGGAGTCTGGAACTCCTCGGTGATGATGCCTGCGACGATGGAGATGTCGTTGGGCACCTTGTCGAGGACGACCAACTCGCGGTAGGGCGTGTACGTTCCATTCACTTGGTCAGACGTGTAGAACCGCAGTTGACCGGTTGACTCAGCCAGGTTCAGCGGCTGGTAGTCGACCCCGGCGAAGAGCTCGTCAGTGGTCACGATTGGGATGTCATCGGGCAGGTCCTTCACCACTGTCTCACCTTGTTCGGAGCTCGGGTGGAACTTCAGGTCGTCGCAGAACCAGGCATGGTCGCGCACGATGTTGAAGGCGGTAGCGATCATGTCGGCGTCGGCGGAGTCGTAGGGCGCAATCTCGTAGGCCCAGGTGCCCGGTCCCTCGTAGTAGGTCACCGCGCCGAGCAGGAAACGCCGTTCCGGGCTTGAATACTCGTCCCGGCTGAACTGGTCCGGTGCGGGTACGAGCGGCAGGCCCTGGCCCGCCGAGAGGTTCTGATCCGCGAACTCCCAGTGGATCGCATACTTCAGCGAGTTCTGGAAGTGCAGCTTGTTGGCGTTGTCAAAGCGGTCGATGACCGTCTTCACCGAGCGCGCGCCGGGGATCGACGCCTCCATCGGGGCCGAGGCGATGAGGTCGAAGTCGTCCTGGCACCCCAGCTCCGGTAGGAAGTGGACCCGGTCGCCCTGCTGGCTCAGACACTCCGTGGGGCAGCTCCTGACCGGGGTGTCGTCGGGTGGACTCGGGTGTCGGACCGGTTCGGGCTTGCAGCCTGCGAAGAGGATCAGGGTCGAGAGGATCGTGAGGCGCATCTGTGCTCCGAGGTACGTAGAGGACACTATGCAGAAGCCCTTGCCGCATCGGCTACATCGGACGTGTGACGAGTTGTACCGGCGTCAACCGCCGTCAACCGTCGTCGACGTCGTCCTCGCATTCGAAGTCGAACTCCTCTTCGACGAAGTGCTCGAAGGCCAGCCAGCCCTGCTCCATGTGTCTTGCGTATGGGCGGGCGACGGATCGGACCAGCTCGCGGTATTCGTCGTGTTCGCCGTCGGTGGCATTGGAGACCTGGGCCTCGAAGCTGTGGGGGACCAGGTCGCTGTCGAAGTCGTCGTCAGCCCGTGCGTGCGCGTTCGCGAGGATCCGGCCCCAGTCTTCTGCGACGCCATTGAGCTGTTTGGACCCGTTGATCGCGTCGTCGGGTAGGGCTGCCTTCCACGGGGAGCGCTCGCGCACGCTGTAGGTCTCGTTGCCGCTGAGCAGGAATCCGAGGTGGTCGTCGACGTGCAGGGCCAGCGCCTTCTGGCCCCTGGCGACCCGGTGAGCGTGGTGCACGAAGGGATCGGCGTTCTTCAGTGCCGGGTATGCTTCGGAGGCCGATGGGGCAGATTGAAGCTTGACGTCCAGGATTCGGTCGTCCCAGATATCGGGGGACTCCCCTTCGATCAGGACGTAGTAGCGGGGAACGCCCAGCGAACCGAGGCCCTGGTTGCGTCGGCGCGCAATGTCCAGGGTCGCGAAATACACCGGATCTGGAGGCAGGCCACCGGTCAGCGAGGCCAGGTAGGTGTCCATGTCGTCGAGGATGGACACCCGCTCTTCGGTTGTGGCGATCTCGAGGTCTTCGTGGGCGTAGTCGAACAGGCGCGACCCGATGTCATAGTCCGTCCACTTTTCGAGCATCTCGAGGCGGTCGTTGTGGTCCTCTACGTCCTCGAGGAACCTGGCCACCACCGGTCCGGTGTTGTCGTCGGTGAACTGGGCGTCTTCTTCGTCGTCGTTGTCAACGAGCTTCGGTAGCTCGTCGAGGTAGGCCTCGGTCATGGAGTCGACCGCTTGGTCGATCTGGGACACCGAGTAGCCGCCGTCGTCGTCGGCTTTGAGCAGGATTGACGTCGCGAGGCGCCAGATGTCGAGCTGGTAGTCGGCGAGGACCGCCTCGTCGAAGTCGTTGAGGTCGTACACCACCTCGAGCTGATCGTCGTCGAAGCTGCCGAAGTTCTGGACGTGGGAGTCGCCCTGCAGCCAGATCACCGTCTGGTCGGACCCAAACTGGAGGAGTCGCTTGTCTTTGCCGAGGTCCTTCCAATACAGGTGAGCTGTTCCGCGGAAGAAGGCATACGGCGACTGCGACATCTTGCAGTACTTTCGCTGAAGATCGCCGGGTTCGAGCCACTCGTTCCAGCGCTCGATGTCGGGCAGCACAGATGGGTCCCCGATGGTGTCATCGACGGGTTTGGGGCCGCAACCGGCGATCAGAAACAGTAGGAGCAAGCGCATCCCTGCCACAATCTATCCCGGATCCTCCATTCTCGCGCGGTGCGTCCAAAATCGCGTTTGTTCAGGTACACCGATCCTTTTGGTCTGATCCATTACGGAACTCCGTGGATTCACACACGGAGCCTGGACTTCGCGCCACCACTCTGGTTTCTAGAGATCCCAACTCGTTGGGACGAACTCGGGAGAATCCAAATGCGACCTGTCTTTTTCACCATGATCCTGTCCCTCGCTGCCTCCGGATGTGTCACCTATTACGCCCACGAGCGGATCGTAGTCCTCGAAGACGACTCCGTGGACGAGCACGCGTCACCCATTGATACGGACTCCGACGTGGGCGACGAGCCGACCATTCCGGATCTGCCGACCGGCGAGGACTCCGACGCTGACGGGCTCACAGACGACGACGAGCTCTCCCGCGGGACGGATCCCTTCGACGAGGACACCGACTCCGATGGCCTGCTCGATGGGGAAGAGGTCGACTTGGGTCTCGATCCGACCAAGGCCGACACCGACGGCGATGGCCTCGACGATGGGGTGGAGCTCAACGAGACCGGTACGGATCCGCGGCTGGCGGACACCGATGGCGACGGTCTGGACGACGGCTACGAGCTCGATGAGAGCGGCACCGATCCGCTGGTGGCCGATGTCGACAACGATGGTCTCGGCGATGGCGACGAGCTCGCCGCCGGCACCGATCCCTTCGATCCGGACTCCGATCTCGACGGCCTACTCGACGGCGAGGAAATCGATCTGGGCACCGACCCCCTCAGCGACGACACCGACGCCGACGGGCTCTCCGACGGCGACGAGCTCGACGTGCACGGCACCGATCCCACCAACAGCGATACCGATCTCGACGGTCTGACGGACGGGGATGAGGTGGCGCTCGGAACGGATCCGCTGAGTGACGACTCCGACGACGACGGGCTCGGCGACGGTGACGAGGTGGAGATCGGCTCCGATCCCCTCGATCCGGACAGCGACGACGATGGCTATCCCGACGGAGAGGAGGTCGAGAACGGCACCGATCCACTCAACGCCGACCGCCCCGAGAATGCCACCCCAACCGACCCCGACGGCGGCAGCCATCTGCTCTACAAAGAGGGCTGCGGCTGCACGACTTCTGGGTCCGGAGGAGCATTATTTCCGATCTTGCTGGCCTTTGCGGCTCTCGGTCTTCGCCGGCGCACAGGTCTGACCCTGGCGGCGGCCGCTGTGGTGACCACTGGCTGCCTCGAACAGGACGTGTATGTCGAGGGCGTCGACGAGGCGCCGATGGTCCGCGAAGCCTGGGCGGCGTGTCACACCGAGGGCATCGCGACCTGGAACTTCGCCGCAACAGTCGACGATCCCGACGGAGCAATGGACATCATTGCCGTGCAGGCCGAGGTTTGGGACGAGTACGCCGACAAGGGGCCGAGCGTCGTCACGCGCCTGCGCATGTTCCAGGTCTCGGACGACCCCTACTTCTGGTACGTAGAGGACCTCCCGGGAGCCCACGGTCTCGACTGCGGATATGGCGGCTATACCGTGGACTTCATCGCCTATGATCACCACGTTCCTTCGGAGCGCTTCAGCGTCTGGGCGGTGCCATCGGGGGGCTGAGCGGGGGACTTCGGCCCGGTTGCTCGCAGCCCTTTCGCGACGAAGGGTGAGGGAGTTCGGGCCGGGCCGGCGTTGAGGGGGGCGCCGACGCTTCCTCGGCACCTGGAGATTGAATCATGATGAACGCCCGCCTTCTCTTGACCACTGGCCTCGTTGCCTCCACAATCCTGGCAATCGCCTGCACTCTCGGCGCCGAGGTCTACGTCGTCAGCGCGTCGGACTTCAGCGATGGAGCGCCCTTCGGTGTCGCCGCGACTCGAGATGGACAGGACGTCTTCACCGCCGATGGCAGCCACACGCTGTCGGCCTTCACACCCAGCGGGGACATCGTGCACTGGGCGGTGAACCCCTACGACCAGCTGCATGCAATCACCGGCGATCCGAGCCACAACGACTCGATTCGCGCCCTCCACGACAGCGGTATCCATCGGGTCACTGCTTCTGTTGGGGCCTTCGAGTACCACGACACGATCGCCCTGCCCCCCGGGCCCATCACCAAGCTCTGCGACGTGTCCGTAGACCTCGACGGCGACGCCTACCTGACCACCATCAGGACATGGTACTTCTATGGCACCCCGATCCCCTACCTCGAGCTGAGTCGCTTCGATGCGGCCGCGGGCACGTGGTCCGACCAGACTATCCTGCGCTATACCAGCAAGTGCGGCATGGTATCGGCGGATCCGGCCACGAGTGAGGTCGCGGCTCTGGTTCCAGGAGCCTCGCAAATCGAGCGAAGGAATGACGACACCCTGGAGCTGCTCGGATCGTTCACCGCGCCCGAAGCACTCGACATCGACGTGCTCGGCGGCACCATCCTGACCGGCAACCACGGCAACGACACCTCGCGAGACCCCCACAACTACACGGCGCTTCTCGACAGCTCTGGCAATACCCTGGACTCGGACTGGACCTCGCCCTTCCCGTCCTCCGTACATCTCGCGGACAATGCGGTGACCGGCGAGGTTCGAGCTTGGGTCGCGGGCGATGATCTGGCCTGGGGCCTCACGTACCTGCCCGTGAACCTATAGACGTCGTAAAACATGTTCCTGTTCCCCCCCTTTGCAATACTGCTTCTCGGTTGCGGCCCCAACGGCTGGAAGGGCTCGTCGATCGCCTGGGTGACCATCCAGTCCGACGACCAGGTCCACGTCGAGGCGCCGGGTGATCTCACCGGAGACGGCAACGTCGATCTGCTTCTTTCCACGGAAGACAACGGCTTTCGCAAGCTCTGGGTAGTCCCGGGACCGTTCGACAAGAGGATGAAGGCCGATGGCGACGGGTTCTTCCTCGGCGTCTTCGGACGCGGGGTCGCGGTTGCCGGCGACGTGAATGGAGATGGCGCCAGCGATCTGGTCTCGGGTGGCGACCAGATGTGGTTCTACCCGGGCCCGTTCAGCGGCGAGGCCACAGGTGAGACGGCCATCTACCAGGGAGAAATGGACAACGCATGGGCGACGGGGTGCGACGTAGATGGCGACGGAGAGGACGAGGTGGTGGCGACCAACTACTACGGCAGCCGGGTGGTGGTGATCGACGATCCCGCTACCAACCCGGTCGTGCTCGCTGAGAACGAGATCGAGTCGGGCATCGCGACGGCGGTTCCGTACATCGAGTGTCTGGGCGATGTGGATGCCGATGGTCTTGAGGACTTCCGAGCTCAAAGTGGTGCTTTCATCGGGTCCTTGGCGAGTCCGGCAGAGATGGGGGAGTCCTGGCTCGGGGTCTCGTGGCGGGTCGGCGACGCCACCGGGGACGGCCACGGCGATCTGATGGTCCCCAACGGTCAGGCGGTGTCCCTCATTGCCGGACCGCTGGACGGCAACCTCTCCAGCGGCGCTCCGCTCCAAGGAACCGACGCCTGCTGGGGGATGGCGAGGCAGGTCGTCGGTGGCGGGGACCTCAACGGCGATGGCGTCACCGACGTGTTGGTGGGACTCTCCCAGGCCGCTGAGTTCCCCAGCTACGAGGAGGAGTCCGAGTGCGTCCCCCAGAAGTCGGGCCGGGTGCTGGTGTTCTACGGGCCGATTTCCGGGTCACTGGTCGAGGACGAAGCTGACGCGGTCTACGAGGGCTCTGTGGTCCGCGAGTCCTGCCACGAGGTCGGCAACATCTACGGCGGGGACTCCCGGGTCTGCAACGAGAAGTCGAACGACTACACCGGCATGTCCAGTCCGTTCCCGACCGTGGGCTACCTGCCCGATCAGGACGGCGATGGCGGCGACGAGCTCTGGGTGCGGGCGCGCTCCGACTACGATGAGTGGACCGTCTTCGTGATCCCCGGAGGTGATCTGTGATCTTCGCCCTGCTGCTGGCCTGCGGCGGATCTGAGGTAGTCGAGAGCGACGTCTTCGACTTCGAGGTGCGGTTCGCGGCGTGGGACGACATCGGCGAGGAGATCGTGGTGGCGACGGACGAGCCGTCCCCGGCGCTGCACATGATCGATCCGATCACCGGCGCATCGCGCTCCATTGCACTGTCCCGCGTCCCGACCGATCTCTCTGTGCGAGGAGGACGCGCGGCGGTCGGCCACGTCAATGCCGCGTCGGTGGTGGACCTCGCCACGGCGGTGACGACCACGGCCGCCATCGATGACGCTGGCGGCGGATACGTGATCCTCCCGGACGGGGACTTCGCATTCTTCATCGCGCAGCTGGACGGAAGCGCCTGGGCCATCTCGATTACCGAGGGTGAAGCGAGACCGTTCACGATGAGCGGGTCGGACCGGTCGCTGCACACGGCGTTGCATCCCGATGGCCGGCAGGTCTACGGCACCCACAGCGAGGTGAACCCCAACGATGTCTATGGGTGGGTTGCCGATGGGGGAACCCTCGTCTCCACCGGCCAGAGCCCGTACCACGGCGACTATCAGTTCGGGAGTTCGATCTGGGTGCCCTCCGCGGACCGCCTGGTCACCCACAAGGCGGATGTCTTCCACGTGGGGGCAGGTGCTGGCGAGCTCGAGTGGATTGCCAAGCTGCCGGAGCCGCCCAACGTCTGGGCCGCCGCCGGGTCCGAGGCCCACGACCGGCTTGCGTTGGCCTACCGCACTCACGAGCCCATCTACGTGTATTCCCTCGGAGACCTCGAGATGTTGGGGTCACTCCCAGTGGATCTGGATCTGGAGATCCTGAGCGACGCGGTGTTCATGGACGGGTCTGGCGGCGTACACGCGCTGGTGGAGCTGGGACCCCATGAGCATGGGTTGCTCTCTTTCCCAGCGTCCGAGGTGCCCTGAGCAACGTTCGCCACAGCAGCTCGGACCAGGTCCGCCACCGACCTGGGCGACTCAGATTAGCGCGGGAAATAGTAGAAGTCGGCGCTGGTGACCGTCTCGAATCGCAGGCGGTCATCGTCTGAGGGCGCTGCCGCATAGTATCGTTCCAAACTGTGCACTCCGCACTCTCCGTGAGTCCAGTCGCCGGCCTCCAGAGCGTCCAGGAACTCGCCGGGGATCACCAGCTCTCCGGTGTCGGGCCCCTCGCACTCGATCTCGGCGTCGCCGATGCCACCATGGGTCCCGACGCAGTCGGTCATATACAACCTGACACGTGCATTTTCGGCCGGATTGTTCCAACTCAGTACCGCGTCTCCGTTGCGGTTCTTGACGGCCTTCTCCCAGTCGCCATTTGGGTCGGGAGCCTCGACGGTCGGCGCCGAGAGCGTGACCTCCTCGAACGCTATCGACGCCTCGCCGGTCTCCACGGCAGATCCGGTCGCCCAGTACTCCAACAGGTCATTTGCTGGCACGGCCTCGTCTCCGTCGGGCCAGCTCCAGTCCAGCTCGCCCCAGTCGACCCTCTCCGGCCAGGCCACGCACTCTCCCTCGATGCACATGTGGGTGCTCTCACAGGTTGGTGTGCAGATTGTCGGCGTGTAACCTAGGCGACGACACTGACCGATCCGCTCGGCCTCGACCTGGAGTCGGGGCGCGGGGCCATCTGCGAAGAAACCCGAGAGCGAGTTCTCCTCGTACTGGAACCAGCTCTCCATGACGATGCGGCCGTGACCCTCACTGAAGTCGGGAGCGTCGCCGAGGCCGTCGCTGTAGTTGGCGGGGCCGCTCGGTTCGATCGGTTCCCCGGTCCCACAGCCCACCAAGGTCAGGGCGAACAGCCCGGAATATGCGGCCAACGAGGACATCTGTTCTCCTACCGTGCACCATCAATGTGACCACTCCGCAGGGGCCGTGCAATACAATCCCGCACATTCCGTGCGCCGGGTTCGCTGCGAAATGTGCGAATCTGATAGATCTGCTCGATCTGCTCTAGGTCGGTGACGCTTTTGGGCGGTTGATCCGCGTGGAGCGCTCCGGAGTGACATCCAGTCGAAGTGACGCGCGAGAGTCCGGGTTCAACCGTGGGCATGACCGTTGCAGTTCGCCACGGCGGAGGTTCTCATGGAACAAAGACTGGTACTCCGGCCGACAAATCGGTCACTACTACGCCGCCGTCGCGGCATCTCGATGGTGGAGGTGATGGTCACCATCGCCATCCTCATTACCCTCATGACTCTCATGGCCCTCGGGGTCGCGAGAGCGTGGGAGAACGCCAACGTGCAGCTCACTCAGCTCACCATAGGAAAAGTGGCGGGGGAGGTGATCATGCACCGGGCGGTCCACGGAGAGCTGCCGTCACAGGCGGACGGGCTCGCGGTGGTCTACCCCGGGGAGCCCATCCCTCAGGACGCCTGGAAGGGGGATCTGCAGTACGAGCACCAACGCCTCGACTTCGATGTCGTCTCTCTTGGAAAGGATGGCGCTCCCGGGGGCACGGGCTTCGCCACCGACCTGCGAAGATAGCCGCTTCGAGTCGGCGCTATTCGCAGATCTGTACGTCGTTGCAGGTCTGCCCGGGGGGACACTGGTCGTCGTTGCTGCAGGAGATGTAGCCGTCGACGCGGATGTCCGGCTGGACCGGACTCTTCACGGTGAACTCCAAGCAGCCGCCGCCGATGGTGGTCGAGTCCATTGTGCGCCGGGTGACCGTGGCGTTTGGGAACCCGGTGACGCCCGAGGTGATGAGTGAGGTGACCAGGGCCTGCGGAAGTGCCGCTTGCCCGTCGTCGTCGAACTCGCAGAACAGCTGGATCGGCGTCAGGCCGTGCTGGTCGATGTTCAGCTGGATGTGGATCTTGGAGCGAACCGGATTGGTGGTCGGAGGCGTCCAGTTGAAGACCAGGTCCTCGTTCTCGAAGAGCACCCACTCCGGCTCGGTGAGCACCAGGTCCTCGACGCCGACGCCGTGCAGCTCGATCGGCTCGAAGTTGCCGCCGGTGGTGCGGAGCTCGATCAGCTCGCCGGGGTCGAAGGCGGGGAAGGGGAGGTTGGTGTCGAAGTAGGTGAATCCGGGGATCACCGCCTCCATCAGCACTTCCTGGAGTAGGCCGCCGACGGTGACTTTACCGAGATCCTGCCCCTCGGGGAACGGGATGCAGTTGCCGTCGAAGTCACAGGTCTCGTCGGCTTCGCAGGCGTCTGGGCAGAATGGGTTGTTGCGCTTCAGCAGCTTGCACTCGACGTTTTCGCCGACATTTTCGAGGATGGTGACGGGCACCACGCCAGCGCTCACAGAGCCGTCGACGATGGAGTAGAAGTCGAAGTTTGCGACCACGAACTCGCCCCACTTCGTCTCGAGGGGGCACTCGCCGTTCAGGGGTACGGTCGCGGGATCGCCGGTCGGGACTGGAACCACACACTCGTCGGTGTCGGCGGTGTCCGTGCCGGAGTCGGTGCCTGAGTCGGCCGGGGTGGTGGTGCTGTGGTTGCAAGCTACGAGCAACAGAAGGGCCAAAGGCAACGACTTTCTCATTTTCTATTTCTCCATGACGCCCCAATTGCTTAGTGTTTCATACAGGACGAACGTCACAGCCCGCCACCGACTGCGCGTGAAGGCATTGTCTGCAGGCGACTACCTCGTTGCGACGTCTCGGTAGAGATCCCCGAAGCGCTCTGCCTGCTTGCTCACGCTGAACTCGCGATTGACCTCCGCGCATATTCGTTCGCCACTCTGCGTTTTCAGCTGGTTGTCGAGAGACCAGCGGATGGCCTCGGCGATCGCCGGGGAGTCGCCAAAGGGGACGAGGAGGCCCAGCGTCGTTTGCACGATCCCACCGATTGTTCGATCTTCGCTGGAAGAGCCGAGCACATAGGGCAGCGCACCGCTGTCGGATCCGATCACTGGTACGCCGCAGCCCATTGCCTCGATGGCTACCAGGCCGAAGGGCTCTCCCTCCGAAGGCACCACCAGCACGTCGGCCGCGTTGTAGAGCCCGGGAAGGTCGTCGAAGTGATCCACCAAGCCGAGGAAGTGCACGTCGGAGAGCCCGAGTTCCTCACTCAGAGCGATCATCGCGGTTCGAAGCTCTCCATCCCCGCACAACAGCGTTTGCGCTTCGGTCGCGGCGTAGTGGGGCACTGCCCGCACCAGGTGCTCGATCCCTTTGAATCCGGCGAATCGGCCTACAAACATTACAATGGGGCGATCCGGATCCAACGGTCCACCGAGGCGATCGGCGAACTTGTCGTTGATGACCGCGATGTCCGAGGTCTGCGGGAAGAAGATGCTCTCGTCATATCCGTTGGGGATCATGACCACCGGCTGGGGCAGGCCCGCGTCTCGAGCGTAGCGTTCGGTGAGCTCCTGTTCGGTGGGGGAGATGACCGCGAAACGGGATGCCGCGCTGAGGCCGTCGCGAACTAGCTCGTCGAGATAGGCGAAGGTCTCTGGGTTCTCGGCCTGGTAGTCCTCGCGGACCTCGAGCTCGGTGCCGTGGAACTGAACGATGAAGCTTATCGACAGCTCGTCCTTCAGGCGCTTTGCGACGCAGGCTCCCAGCCACCCGTGGTGCACGTGCAACACATCGGGTCTGTGTTCGTGCACGGCCGCGAGGCATGACTGGTAGAGCCCGTCGATGTAGGCGTCGATCTCCGACCTGGTCATGGCGATGAAGCGCTGTCGTTTCTTGCTCTTTGGGTGGGTGCGCAGGACGGGGAAGTCCTCGACCACCTTGGTGTGGGTGGCGTAGTGCTCCATGTGCACCGTTTCAACGTCGACATAGAACACCGAGACATCGACCCCGGGTGCGATTACGGTGGCGAGGTCTCGCACGACGGTGGCGCTGCCATTGCCTTCGTGCGGAAAGAGCGTGAGCATCATGATTCGCATGTGGGCATCTTGGCACAGAGCACAGACGAGCACTGCATAGACCACCTCTTCGGCGGAATGGACCTCACCGAGCTCGGCAGGCTCGTGCGCGGGGGCTACGCAACCTGGGCCGACACCGATGCCGAGGACCGAAAGTGCACGACTGCACAGGCCGCGGTTGTGGTCAATGCGCCGGTCCAGACGGTCTACGACACGGCGACGGACTTCGCGAACTTCCACACCTTTGTCAGCCTTTCGAAACCGTCCAAAGTCACGCAGCTCGGCCCAGATCGACAGCGGGTGACCTTTCGGCAGCGGGTCGGGTTGGCCATCCTCTCCGTGGGCATCGATCTCACCTTCGAGATGCGCCTCGAGTCCAACCGACGAGTGGTCTGTGAGCGATACGTCGACGGCGCCTTTTCTACCGCCCTCTTTGCGATGGATTTCAGGGCGGTAGACCTCGAGACGACCCTGCTGATCGTCACTTTCTTCGCAGATATGCGCTCGCTCGGATGGCTCGCGCGGGCCTTCCTCTCCCGGCTGCCGGAGCTCGAGCTGGCCATCGCCGGCAACGTGCCCATCATCCCCGCTTCGGCCATTGCCGACGAGGCGGAGCGACGTGCCGGAACGTCCGCGCTGCGAGGACCGCCCGCCAAAGCGCTCACCGAAGCCCTGGTGGACAAGTCGGTCGGCCCCGCTGTGCGACACGGCTTGCTCACAGTCGGAAGGCTCGATGCCAAGGGAGAGATCCTCGACATCGCCTCGGCCACGCGGATTCGGGCCACGCCGGAGCGGATCTGGCCTTCGATTGTCGACCCGACGCTTCGTCAGGCCTATGTCTCGGTGATCGACCGCGGCAAGGTGAAGCGCAAAACGGCGGATCGGGTTGCGTTTTCCTATAGCTACGTCGTGCGCTTTGGCCTCCTTCGAAAGCGCTACACCACCACGGTCGACGCCCGCTATCAGGCGCCGAACTGGCTCGAGGCCGACCGCGCGGACACCGACGGGCGAGCAGCCCGATACGCCGATCACCTGGTGGCCGATGGCGATGAGACCCTGCTCTGCCACACCTACTGGGCCGACCTGAAGACCGACTGGCTCTCGAAGCGCTTCCTGTCTTCACACCCCGAGATGGAGCGGTTGATCGGCACCTATCCACCCTTCATCTTGGTGCGCGCCATCCGAGAGCACTTCGGCAAGGGCCGCTAGGGTTCGCGCCGGGATAGTGGATGGTGGGGGGCCAATGAGCCAGACCGACGTGATCGTAATCGGAGCCGGAATCAGTGGGCTAGCCTTCGCATTCAAGGCGGCCAAGGCGGGTAAACAGGTTCTGCTTCTCGAGAGCGAGGAGCAGGTCGGCGGGTGCATCCGCTCGCCCTCCAACGGCGACGGCCACTGGTACGAGCTGGGTGCGCACACCGTCTACAACAGCTACGGCGGCTTCCTCGAGATTGCCGAGGGGACGGGGGCCATCGACCAGCTCGTCGAACGAGGGCCGGCCCGCAAGACGTTCGGATTCCTGCGGGACAACGACATCACCTGGCTCACCCCTCCCAAGATCCTGCTGCAGCTGAACTGGTTCGAGGTCCTGTGGAACGGGCCGTTCGGCATGCTGCGCTCCAAAGAGGGCAGGACGATGGCGGAGTATTACGGGGGACTGATCGGCTCGGGCAACTTCGGTCGGGTGCTGTCTCCGTTCCTCGCAGCAGTGCCATCCCAATCGGCGGACAGTTTCCCGGCGGCAGGGCCCGGCTCGCTGTTCAAGAAGCGCCCTCGCCGCGAAGACATCGTGCGAAGCTTCGGTTTCAACGGCGGCCTCCAGGTGGTGTGCGACTCGGCGGCGGCGGCTCCCGGGGTCAGTGTTCGCACGGCTACGACCGTCACCTGCATCGAGGCCACCGACGACGGCTACAAGGTGGTCACCGACAGCGGTGAGGAATTGTTCGCTCCGCTCCTGGCCATGGCCACCCCTCCACACGTCACCACCGCACTGCTCGCCCAGACCGCCCCCGAGCTCTCCAAGGCCATCGGCCAGGTCGGGACCATAGACGTCGATAGCGTCGGCGTGACGCTCTCATCGGAGCAGTGCAGCCTTCCCCCGTGTGCGTTTGTCGTTCCCAACTCCGACATCTTCCACTCCGCGGTGACACGCGACCCGTTCCCAGACGACAAGAAGCGTTCCTTTGCCTTCCATTTTCGGCCGGGGAATGCACGCGAGAAGCGGATCGAGCGCGTCGGCGAGGTCCTCGGCGTGCCCACCGACGAGCTCGGAACCCTCGACGAGCGCTCCCTGACCCTCCCAGCCCCGGTGATGGGACACGACAAGATCGTGGCCGACATCGACGCCGCCCTCACCGGGCTGTCCATCGCCGTCACCGGAAACTACTTCGACGGGCTGGCCATCGAGGACTGTGTGCAGCGCTCGTTCTCGGAGTGGGCGCGTCTGGAGAATTAGCGGCTCAGGTCCCGCGCTTGGGGAAGCCCATCTCCCGATAGAAGCGCGGGAGGCGTTCCTCGTGGCATGGGCAGCCGTCGTGGATGGCTTCCGAGGTCTCTCTGGGTAGAGGCCAGGCTTTGGTGTCGGCTTCGGCGACGGCCTCGGCGATGCGGCTGGCGTAGCAGGTCAGCCCAGGGGTGTGAAAGCGCTCGCTCAGTCGTTTCCACAGCTCTGCCAGGGGCTCCTCACGTAGGTTGCCGAGGCTCATCATGGTGAAGTCGCAGGGGCAGGCGTTGCCCTTGGAGTCGACGAAGAGGTAGTTGTAACCTGCTACACAGCCATAGAAGCTCTCGCTCTCGAACCAGTCATAGGCAAAGCAGCCGGGATAGCCCGGGGTCTGGACCAGGAAGCGCTGGGCCTCGTGCACCAGGTCCCGATGGCGCGGCTCCAGGGCCTCGTCGGGGCGGTCGGTGAGCTTGCCGCTCAGGATGGGGGAGGTGAGGCGCATGTCGTCCATGCCCAGATCCCGGAAGAAGTCGAGGGTGCGGAAGAAGTCCTCGCGATCGTCGAGCAGGGCGCGGGTCGGCACGAAGGAGACCGCCACATAGAACCCCTCCTCCTGGAAGAGGCGGATGGCGGCAAGTGTTCGTTCGAAGGTACCTTTCACGCCTCGGCCCGCGTCATGGCGCTCGGCGGTGTGGTGGTCCAGGGAGAGCACCGGGATGCCCAGGCCGGCCTCCTTCAGACGGCGCACGCGGGCGCGGTCCAGATCCCACCCGGTGGTGAAGAGCAGGGACATGGAGCGCTCGTCCACGCTGGAGATGATGTCTTCTAGATCGTCCCGGAGTAGGGGTTCACCGCCGGTAAAGCCGATGACGGCGGCCCCTAGCTGCTGGACCTGATCCACCGAGCGCACGAGCTCGGCGGTGGAGAGCTGGTCGGTGGCCTCGCGATTGGAGAAGGAGCAGTGCCAGCAGCGGCACACGCATCTGGCGGTGACGGCGAAGTTGGTGACCAGGGGCACCGCGCGACCATCACACCCGGCGAGCACGCCCTCGAGGTAGCGATCATAGGCTGGCGAAGGCCAATACGGCGTGAAAGTGTTGGTGTAGACGCGGTCGCCCACTCGGGTGAGCTTGTTCTCTCGGGCCAGGCGCAGCAGGGCGCGCTTCTTTCGCAGGCCGAGCCAGCGCAGGGATGGATGTAGGCCCATCCGTAGGTCGGTCAGGGTCCGCGACAGGCCGTAGAGCTGTTTCTTGTGCTTCATGGGGTCGAGAGTCTATCCGATCCCGTTCCGATCAGGTTCGGGCGGCGGGGACTTCCGCAGGGGTAGGATGGTCTTCGTTCCTGGAGGCGCCTTGGTCCTGCTCTTTGCCGTTGCCGCTCTCGCCGCGACCCATGTGGTCTCTGCAGACGGCACCGAGGACTTCCCAACCATCGCCGATGCGGTGAACGCTTCGGCGGCTGGCGACACGATCCTGGTGTTGGACGGCTACTATCCAGAGACGCCCACCAACGGGATCTACGGCTCGGGAGTGATGATCAGCCGCGGGGTCACCATCACCGGAGAGTCCGTCGACGGTGTCGTGGTGGACGTGGCCTTCGACCCAGCTGGCATCGGCCGGTCAGCGGCCATCATCGTGTTTGGGACTGGCTACGATTTCAACCTCTGCCAGATGACGATCTTCCACGATCAACCTGGAGCCGAGGGCGGGAACTACGCGTACACCTTCTTCACGGGGGCCTTTCCCTACGACGTGTTCACGGGAACCTCCCGAATCCGGAACGTCATCGCCTATCTGCCCGCCGATGCGCCCAAGGCCCTGCGCTACGCAAACAGCACCTTCCACGATGTCTATATGCAGAACATCACGGTAGACTTCGGCGATGTGCGCTCCGGTGACTGGTCCTATGCAAACCGCATGTCGCCAAACGAGGAGTTGAACAGCTCGATCCTCTACAACGCCAATGGAGCCGGCCAGGCGATGAACTTCGCCTACTCCGACACCTATGGCGCGGGTGTGCAGGGTGGACCTGGCAATATCGACGCGGATCCCCTCTTTGTGGCCCCGGGCTCCGACTGGTATCTCCAGGGTGGATCCCAGGCCATCGATGCCGGGAGGACCGAGGTGGCCTACAACGACGTCGACGGAACCCGGAATGACATGGGCGCTTGGGGAGGTTCGCGCTGCGCTTTCCCGTACGATGCAGACGACGACGGGTTCTCCGAGGACGGATCCCTGGGCGGAGCGGAGGACTGCGACGACGACAATGACACCGTCTATCCCGGTGCGCCCGAGCTCTGTGATGGCTTGGACAACGACTGCGATGGGGAGATCGACGAGGGCTACGATCTGGATGGCGATGGCTTCCTCGACCAGGTGCCCTGTCCGACTGGCGATGACTGCGATGATGGGGATCCAGGCGTCAATCCCGCCGCCGCCGAGATCTGCGACGGCGTCGATCAGGACTGTGACGGCACGGCCGACGAGGACTTCGACCTGGACCTCGATCTGCACTACGACGATGTGCGTTGTCCGTTTGGCGACGACTGTGTCGACATTGATCCGGGCATCCATCCGGCGGCCATCGAGCTGGCGGACGGCGTCGATCAGGACTGCGATGGCGTCGTCGACGAGGGCACCAACTGGTACGACGATGACGGCGACGGCTTCACCGAGGACGGCGGAGACTGCGACGACGGAGATCCGGGTATCAACCCGGCGGCCACCGAGATCTGCGATGCCGCCGATCAGGACTGCGACGGCACCAACGACGAAGGAACGTCGTGCTTCGACGATGACGGCGACGGATACTGCGAAGACCTCGCGCTGTGTACGGATCTCAGCACACCGGGAGACTGCAACGACGGGGATCCCCTTGTGAATCCTGGAGAGATCGAGGATCTAACCAACGGCTTCGACGACGATTGCAACGGCGTCGTGGACACCGGTTTCAACGATGCAGATGGGGATGGCTACTCCGATGGCCTGGACTGCGATCCTGCGATCAACCTGGTCTATCCTGGAGCGCCCGAGATCATTGATGGGCTGGACAACGACTGCGATGGTCTGGTCGACGAGGGTACGGCGGTTTCGGACGATGACGCCGACGGCCTCAGTGAAGACGACGGCGACTGCGACGACTCTGACCGGGATATCGGCCCTGGAGTGGATGAGGTCCCGGACAACGGCGTCGACGATGACTGCGACGGCGATGTCGACGAGGACTCGGAGCGCACCGACGACGATGGCGATGGCCAGTCCGAGCTCGACGGCGACTGCGATGATGGTGATCCGCTCGTCGCCAATGGACTGCCGGAGCTCGACGACGGGCTCGACAACGACTGTGATGGTGACATCGACGAGGGCCTTGGCGACCTCGACGGCGACGGCGTGAGCGAGGCGGACGGGGACTGCGACGATGCCAATGGCTGGGTTTCTCCTGATCTCGACGAGCTCTGCGGGGACAGCATCGACAACGACTGCGACGATGTCGTCGATGAGGATTGCGGCAACCGGCCCCAGGGCAGCGCGGAGGCTTCCAAGGACGGTTGTTCCTGTGCGACCGGCGGATCAGCGGGCGGCTGGATGTGGTTCTTCGTCCCCGTCTTGGTGGTGGCGCGCCGCGGAGCCTAAAACGGAGGCTGCTCAGGGGCGATGAGTGAGAGGGCGAGGCGCGTGTGAGAATCGCCGTTTCCCGCCTCCACATCCTATGACAATAGGGCATCGACAAATGCATCAGGGCCAAGAAGCAGGGGGGGAGGAGGCAGGTTGCGAGACCACTGGCGGCGGGGTTGCACACTGCCCGACGCCTTTGCAATAATGCGCGCATGAGACTGTTTTCCAAGAGCTTCGTGCTCGCGGCACTCATCGGGTCCTGCTTTTGTACCACCGCACTAGCAGCTGATCCGGAGGACCCAGAGCTGGTCGATATCGGCAGCCTGGACTTCGAGGAGATGTTGTCGACCTCTCTGCTCGTGGTGCACCACATCCACCGAAAGGGCGAGTGGATGGTGAGTTACGAATTCAGTCACATGGCAATGACAGATGTGCTTGACGGGCAAGAATCCGTGTCCCTCGACCAGGTGCACGAGGACTTCATGACCTCGCCGGTCTCGATGACCATGCAGATGCACATGGCGCACCTCATGTATGCGCCATCCGACCGGGTCACGCTGATGGTCATGACCCATGTCATGAGCAACGCGATGACCAATCAACCCTTCGGGATGAAGGAGTTCGAGGTCAAGTCTGCCGGGTTCGGCGACCTGGAGCTGATGGCCCACTGGTCGGCGATCGAGGGCAAAGTCCACCATCTGTTGGTCCTCCCTGGCGTCTCACTGCCCACCGGGTCGATCAAACGGCGCGATGCGACGGCCATGGGGCCCAACCAGAAGCTTCCCTACCCGATGCAGCTGGGTGCGGGGACGTTGGGTTTGCAGCCCGGTGTCGGCTACCTGGGCCAGACGGACCAATGGAGCTGGAGTCTGGACCTGTTGCCCCGGTTGTACATTGGCAACAACAGCGCCGATTACCGTCTTGGAAACCGCTACAAGGTTGCCGCTCGCGTCTCGGCATCTCCGTTTCCGTGGATTGCTGGTGGACTTGGGCTGCGTGGCCAGAGAGTCGACAAGATCGCGGGTCAGGACGAAGAGCTCATGCCTCCGATGACTCCGTCGGCGGTGGCCGACAACCTCTCTGGGGAGCGACTCGAGGGTGTCGTGACCCTCGCCGTTCAGCTGCCCGGAAAACTGGACGGAGTCGTGGTCAACGTCGAGGGAGCCTTGCCAGTGTACGAACGGCTCGACGGGCCGCAGCTCGCGACAGCCTTCACCCTGAAGGGCGGATGCTCGCTCACTTGGGCGTTCTGATGGGCTGGCGCAGGGTGCTCTGTTGTGGACTACTCGCTGGGGTGGCGTTTTCGGCCTCGGCCGCCGAGCTCCCCGTCGAGCAGCAGCCGAAGCTGTTGCTCAGGCTGCTGGCCTACGATCATATCTTCGAGACCGCGATCCCTGCGACCGCTACGGTGCTGTTGCTGCACAACCCCGAGAAGAGGTCCGGCAAGCAGCAGTGTGAGCAGCTCCAGCGCGCCATCACCGACGCCGCAGGCCAGTATTCATTCCTCGGAAGCCCCATTGTGGCGAAGTCCGTGCCTTGGACCGACGCCTCTGCGCTTCAGCAGGAGATCGCGGAGAGCAAGCCGATTACCTTGTACCTCTGCCCGGGGTTCGACACCCAGGTCGAGGCGGTAATCGGCGTTACCCGCGAACAAGAGTTGCTTTCCTCGACCGGCACCGAGGCCTATCTGGAGCACGGCGTCTCGGTGGCTCTGGTGCGGCAGGCCAACCGTGCTGTGCCCATCGTTCAGCTGACCAACATGCGGGCCGAGGGGCGGTTGATCAACGCCAGCGTGCTGCGGCTGGCGGAGACCAGAGAGTAGCGGACTCAAACCGGCACTCCCAGAACTCTGGTGGGAGGGTGCATACCACAATAGTGGTATGTGCTCTGTGTGTAGGTAGTGGTGGGAGCGCGCCGGATTGCTCTTCGGGAGCCTTCCGACAATGGCGTGAGAAGCAGCTGTTGGTGGGCCTTTGTGGTCTTGCGCGCCCCCTCGATACGTGCTAGAGATTGCATAGTTAGTTGACCTCGCTTTCCACCCTTGGGGGGTATATGCCACGGTCCGCTCGCGCTGCTCACGCGCGCTCATCCTCTGCGGTGGCGAAGGCATTCGTGCTTGCTTTTTCGACCACCCTTTCTTCCCTCGCTTTTGCGGGTGGCCTCTCTTGGGGTCCGCCCCCGGAGCCGGAAGTCGAGCCCTTTGTACCCATGACAGTAGACCAGCTGGGCACCTTCGCTGCGCCGACCCGCTTGGCACTGAGCTCCACCGGAGAGCTCTATGTGTCCGACTGGGCGCGCGGCGTCGTGGCCATCTACGACACAGTCGGCGTGCGAACTGGCACATTGTCCGGGCTGCGAAAGCCGCTTGGGGTCGCCTTGCGCGAGGTGGGCGGGATTGGCATTCCGTGTTCGGAGCCGGAAGGGCCGCCCGGACTCGCCAACGGCCTTGGCGGGGGAGCTGGCAACCCCGTTGCGAGAGGGCTGACCCGGGCACCTGGTGCACCACCGGCTTGGGGCGCGAACGACGGCGGTGATCCTTGTCTCGGGGGCGTCGGCGGCATGTCCGTGACGACATGGGTCGCCGATGAGGGTGACGGCTCGGTGCGGGTCTTTCAGGATGGCCTCCCCCTTGGAGCGCTCGGAGTGGGGGCGGGGGAGTTTGTGCGGCCGAATGGGGTCGCTGCGACCTCCGACCGTGTCTATGTGGTCGACTCGGCCCTGAATCGCATCATGGTCTACACCGACGAAACGCTGCTCTTCGGTTTTGGCGAAGGCGGCGCGGGTGACGGAGAGCTGGACTTCCCGACGGACATCGCGGTGGCCGAGGATCTCGGCGAGGTCTACATCGCCGACTTCAACAACGCGCGTGTGGCGGTCTTCGATCTCGAAGGTCGGTGGCTGCGCGGGCTCGCTGCCCCGATGAACGATGACGGCGATCCCGCTTTCTTCCGGGCTGCCGGACTGGGGCTCGGACCCGACGGGAACCTGTACGTCGTCGACAATGCGCTGTCCTGCGTCGTCGTAATGGACGACATGGGCAGCCTCGTCGACATCCACGGCTACCAGGACGGCAGGTATTGGACCGGTGACCTGAAGGTCCCGATCGATGCTGTCGCCGACTCCAGCTACGTCTACGTGACCTCCCGAGGGCACGGTCACGTACAAGTCTTCTTGACGACAGGAGGTGCACCGTGAGTCCGCGCACTCTGGCCATCCTCTCTGCGGCAGTCCTCCTGCCAACCAGCGCGCTAGCGGTGGACGCACCGCACACCAACGACTGCATGGTCTGCCACTCGACACACGCATCTTCGTACCCGTCCTTGCTCGCCACCCTGTGCGAGACCTGTCACTTCGAGGGTGGGCCGGCCACGGCGGTCTTGACCCACTCCAGCCGCACTACCGACGACGGGTACGGTGATTGGGACCTGGACTGCTGGGCCTGTCACGACGCCCATTCCCAGGAGCAACTGGAAACCTGGGGAAGCGGTGAGGACTATGTGCGTGTCTACCTCGCTGCGCAGGTCAAGGAGATCAATCCGGCTGACCCGGGGCCCTTCTACGAGGCGCTCTCCACCCTGCGAGCGGTCTACAGCGACGAGGTGCGGTTCACCGGACCGACGGAGTACGTGGACGGGGACGGAACGGTCGAAGACGACATCTGCCAGGTGTGCCACTTGTCGACCACCAACTACGGTGCCTCGTCGGTGAACACCCATGGCGACTACGGCGAAGACAGTCAGCCGGGTGGCGATTGCTCGGTCTGTCACGCCCATACCAACGGTTTTGCGGCATCGGGCGGCGGCGGATGCACGGGCTGTCACGCCTCTGCACAGGGCGACAGCGGTGAGAGGCGGCAGGTCGCGGGTGCGGGAGGCGATTTCGAGCGTCTGACGCACCACGTCACCGACGGCACAACCGCAGAGATCGTCACCGACGCCGACTGTGAGGTCTGCCACGACCAGTCGGACCACCAAACGAACGGCGAGCCGGCGGTGCTTCTCAACGATCCTGATGGCGGCGTCGCTTGGAGCTACGACGGGAGCGGGGGTAGCATCGAGGGCTTCTGCTTGGCCTGCCATGATGCAGATTCTTCGCAGGCTTTCGACTCTGACGAGGACAGCGGGGACGGCTACCAACCCTTTGTGGACGGACTGGATCCGACCGATGTCGCCAGCACCTGGGCGGCGGGTGCCCACGGCTCTGCGTCCGCTCCAGAGCTCGCGGACGAGGGCTGTTTGGCCTGTCACGGCGGTGAAGACGCCTCCCGTCCAGGGGAACCCGCCGAGCGGAACGCGCACGGATCCGCCTTCGACAAGCTCCTGTCACCGGTGGTGGCGGGCAGAGTGCTCACAAACGCGGAGGAGGAGCTCTGCTATGCCTGTCACGACGGAAGCGTCACCACGGACATCGAGTCGATGCATCCTGGCATTGCGCAGTATGTGGCTGCCTCGGGGGCCTCTCTGAATAGCAACCACGACCTCTCGGATGCCGACCAGACCTGGAGCGGCGCGGTGATGGAGTGCGGGGACTGCCACGACGCCCACTCCGGCACCCTGACCGCAGATCCCGATCCCACGGACGGGGTCGTGCCCGCCGCGGGCAACAACCACGCCGACTCGACGCTGCGAACCGAGTGGTGCATCGACTGCCACGACGGCACCTATCCGGTGACCATCACGCCTCCGACGGAACCGCTCCTCAACATCTGGGTGGACTTCTACGACAGCCGCGGCGACCAACACGGCGCTGACGACGGTAGCAACCAGGTGTCGCTCCGGGCGGGCAGCGGCTACGCGAAAGGTGACGTCTTGCAGTGCACCGACTGCCACAACGCTGGCCACGGCGACGACGACTCCGGAGTAGCCTACGCCAACTACGCGAACCTGAAGTCGGTGGTCTACAGCAAGGACGGCTCGACGCCGCTGCTACCCGACGACGCCTGGGATCCGGGCGATCCCTTCGTAGTGCGGGTGACGGACATCTCTGGTGGAAACACGGACAAGACCACCAACGGCACTTCCTGGTGCTCGACGTGCCACCAGAACCCAATGGGCGGCAACAAGAGCTCCGGTTGCCTTGGAGGGAACTGCCACAACCACGGCATGAATTCGTTCTGACGAGTCGTGGGCTCGCGCGTCGGGATCAGAAGGGGGAGACGCCGATCGGGTTGCCCTCCCAGCCAGCCTGAGGAACGCCGATGTCCAGCTCGAAGACCGTCCGCCCGTTGTAGGGCTGGGGGACGTAGAGCATGGTGTCTCCCCATCCGCCGCTTCCGGAGCCCCAGATCAGACCGTGGCCGTACTGGCCGAATCCGTAGTCGTACAGCAGCTGGACCCCGCCCTGTGTGCCTATCCGGTGCAGGTTGTTGTTGTTGTACTCCGCGATGTAGACGTTTCCGCAGATGTCGACGCCGAGGCCGTCGTGCCAGCTGCCGGGCGTGGAGCCGACGAGCACAGGGCCTCCGATGGGGTCGTAGTTGGCATCGAGATCAACCGAGTAGACGTTTCCACTGTTGGAGATCGTGCCGAAGAACAGCTTGGAACCGTCGTGATTGAAGGCCACCACCTTGGGCGAGTGATTCGGGATGATCGTGGTCTTTTGCCCGGTCGCCGGGTCGATCCGCTCGATCTTGTTCCAGTCCGCGGTGTAGATCATGCCGTCCGGCCCAACGACAAGCCCGTAGACATTGCCGGTGTTGGCGATCTGCGACCTGCCTCCGCCGGGAGTGATGCGAACGACGGAAGAGTTGGTGGCGATGGCGAGATCTCCGTTGGGCAGGAAGGCGATCTGCTCCATGCCGCCGGCATTGGGCACCCAGACCCCTCCCGTCCCGTCGAACGCCACGGCGACGAGGTTGTTGTTGCTGTCGGTCCCGACGATCTCGTCGTTCGTGTTGAAGGCGAGCCCGTGGTATCCGGCGGCGTTCGGCACGCCCCGGGTGCCCTGCACCTGCTCGGGAATCGTTGCACAGTCAAAGGTGGGGAGCGACGTGGTGACGGTGTCGGTGTCGGTGTCGCCGGTGTCCGTGGTGTCGGTGTCGCCGGGATCGGTGTCGGTGTCATCGACGGTCTTGTTGGTGTCTTCGGTGTCGATCGGATCCGTGCCGTCCACGGGCTTGCACGCAACGATCAGAACCAGGGAGAAAAGAAGGGAAAGACGCATTTGAACCTCTGCCGAAAAGCCTAGCCGAACTGTGAGCATGTCGCTTGACGTTGGTGTTCTGTTGACTTTCTCCACAAAAACGTCACCCTGTATCGGACGATGAACCCCGGAGCTGTTTTGGTGCGACTTGGCCTTGTTTGCCTGCCCCTGGTGCTGGTCTTCGGCTGTGGAAAGACCACCGAGGAGGTCGAGGACACGTCTCCCGTTCTCCCGGATCTAGAGCCGTGGGAACAGGTCTTCGAGGACTTCGGTCTGCTCGAAACCGTTGCTGGAACTGGGCAAATTCCTACGAAGGCCTTCAGCGGCTGGGATCCCGCGTTCGAGGGTGGCTCGGCGCTCGAAGCCGAGCTTTCACGGCCGCACATGGCTCAGACCGATGATGCGGGCAACCTGTACATCGCCGACAAGGATGCCCACGCCATCCGAATGGTGGATCTGGAGGGCATGATCCACACCGTCGCCGGAACGTCGGAGGCGGGGGACAGCGGCGACGGCCCGGGTCCTGCTGACACCATGCAGCTGGCCTCACCCAACGGCATGTGGGTGCGCGGCGACGGGACCTTCTACATCCTCGACATGGACAACGACAAGATCCGCAAGGTCGATCTATCCGGAACGATGACGACCCTCATCGACGTGCCGGGACTGCAGCTGGGCCGAGGGCTCTGGGTGAGCGACGACGAGGATCTGGCGTACATCTCCTCGGGCAATGTGATCTACAGGTGGACCCCTGACGATGGCGTGAGCACCTATGCGACTGGTTTCTCGGGCCTCGGCAACCTGGCCATGTCCCCCGAGGGATGGCTGGCCGCGACCGATCGCACCCGGCACGAGGTCTACAAGGTCCTCGAGGACGGCTCCACCAGAGTCATCGCTGGCAACGGGACGACGGAGGGCGGTGGCGAAGGCGAAAAGGCCAAGAAGACGGGGCTGGAGGGCGTTCGTGGGATCTGGTTCCACCCCGACGGCGGCTATTTCCTGGCCTGCCACGAGGGGGGTGCGATCTGGTACGTCGACGAGGACGACATCATGCACCTCTTCCTGGATGGAGACGACGACAACGCCCACCGTGGCGACGGCAAGGACTTCGACGACGGCGACGCCAAGAAGGTAGCGTCAGTTCGCTCCGTGTGGATGGACTCCCACGGCAACCTGGTGATCGCGGAGAACGACCGCGGCTTCATTCGCATGGTCTACCGCGACTAGTACCAATGCCGATCACATAGGCGTTCGCCTCGGTCGGTCGGCGGTAATCGGCTGGTTCGTCAAGGCACGGACCGCCTCGCCTGGCGTTTGATGTTGCGCTGGCGGAGGAGGCCAGGAATCGTCGGGGCCGGACCGGAAGGGCGCGGCCGGACGGTTTGTGGCGACGCCGGGCTGCATAGAGAGCCGCGTCGACAGGTTCCAGGGGAGCTACCATTGGAGGGAGAACGGCGTTCTCCCTCCGGCTTCGCCTCCTCCCTCATGCTGCTACGACGCTGGCAGGCGTTGGAGACCGGGGCCGGCGAGCTCGACGGGCTACCGTCCAGCAGGACGCGCGAGGAGCAGCCGATGCCCTTGAGTTCATTTGCCGGCGACACGCCGATCACCGGCCGGTGAAGCCTGGAATCACCCCAAGTGACTGGCATTGGGTCTAGCTCCGCTACTCGGGGTCGTGGGACTCCATCAGGTCCTGCATGCGCCGCTGGAGTCGCTGCTGCATGCCCGGGTCCGCCTCCTCGGCGTTGTCGAGGGCCACGACCTGCATGGACACGCCTGCCGGGCCGTCTTCTTCGTGTTGTTTGATGGCGATCGAGGCCATCACGTCGAAGTCTTCGTCGTCGAACTGGTCTGCCAGGTGACCTTGCATCGCCTCTGAGATCTGGTGCACGTCGGCCGGGTCGCCCAGGCCGGTGAACTGGCCGATACAGGGGTACTCGCTGCAGTCCAAGTCGGAGAGATCGAAGCCCTCGAGTTGGGCGGCTACGGCTTCGAGGGCCGTCTGAAACCCATCGGGAGTGAGTGAGGGCGCGACATCCTCGGGCCACGCCTGGGTGGTCCCTTCATAGGTCTGAAGCTGTCCCTTCAGGAACGCATTCTCCAAGTCGAGAGCCTCGAGTCGCGCCTCGATGCTGTCGACGTAGGCCACGACCTCCTTGTCCATCGACACCGCTGCCGCTGGGCGGACGGGCTGGGCGGGCACCTCGACTCGCTTGACCTGCGCACCTTCCGAGGTGTGGGTCTCGCCGGTCTTCACGAGGACAGCGGCTTCGGATGTCGATCCTGGAATGACGAGCGCCGAACCTTGGATTACGGCGACGGTGACGGCGGCTCCGGCCAAGCCAGTGATGAGGTGGGTGCGATCCATCGGACTCTCCGTGTCTGTCCAGGGTCTACGCACCGACCCCTCGGCAGGTTCCACCAAAATCCACACGTCGCCGTCGACTTGGACCTGGGTGTCGGCGGCCCAGACCGTGACATCTCCCGTGACCCGCTGACCGCCGTCCACAATCACGAACTCCGGTGGCTGTGGCCAAGCCCAGAACAGTGTGGCCGCCGCGAGTGCCGCCGTGGCCAGTGCCGCCGCCCCTGGGCGCCAGCGCTGCGGCACGGGTCTTGGTTCCGGAGTTATGGCCTCGATCACCGCCGTGTCGAGCTCAGGTGGCACCGGCTCTTCGGGAAGATCGTTGAGGTGGGCGGGCAGGTCGCGCATCATTGCCCAGAGTTCGGCGAGCTCGGGATCCGAGGCGATCTGCTTCCGGAGTGCCGTCGCATCTTCGGGAGCGAGATCCCCCGCCAAGAGCTCGGACAGGCGCTGTTCATCGTTCATGGCTTGCCTACCAGGAATCGGGTGAGCCGCTCGCGGGCGCGATGCAGCCGGGACTTGATGGTTCCGAGCGCCACGCCCTCCCGCTCGGCGATGTCGGCGAGAGCCTGGTCGTGCACGTGATGCAGCACGACGACGCGGCGTTGGGCCTCTGGGAGTCGTTTCAGCGCCCGCTCGAGGAGCTGGGAGCGCTGAAGCCGTATGAGTTGGACGTCCGCGGCGGGGCCGGTGTCTGCGATCTCTGGCAGCGAGATCTCCTCTCTGCGGGCTGTGCGGCGCCGATGCTGGTCGACCAGCGTCCGGTGGGCCACCGTCAGGACCCACGTGCGCATACTGCCCTTGGAAGGGTCAAACTTCGGCAGCGAGCGGTGCACCTTTTCCCACGTCTGCTGGTAGGCATCCTCGGGCTGCGGGGACAGGCGACGGCACAGGGTCCAGACCGCTGCTCCGTGGTCGCTGAGCAGACTTCGCCAGGCCCCAGGGTCTCCGGCGAGAGCGTCGGTGAGGGTTTGGTCGAGGACGCGTGCAGAATCGAGCATTCCCTGACTTCTACGCAGCGCCGGGGTCCCAGGTTCCATGTTTTTCCCGAGGCGTCCGTCGGAAGTGCACAAGCACTAGGGCGGTGCCCTGCCCGGTTCCCGGTAGGACTCTCGCCGATCTGGTCTGTGGAAGTACAGGTAGAAGGGGAGGGCCTGTTCACCGTGGCAGGCTGCACAGGCCTTGGGCATTCCGGCCGTTCGGCGCTTGGCCCACTCGCGGCCCGCCTCTGGGGCGTGGGTCCGGTGGCAGCTGCTGCAGGTGAGGTCTCCGTTCACGCCGTTCGCGACCTGGACGCCGGTCGGGCTGAAGAGGGCCATGTCTCCCAAGGGTTCCCAGCGCACTCCGTCCGACACAAAGACCGGTGCGGGGTGCTCGAGATCGTGCACTCGCGGCGTGTCGGGGTCTTCGGGGGTGGCCTTCTCCGAGTGGCAGGCCAGACAGCGACGGGCGATCGGGTTGACGTCTTCCTCCACGCTCTCCGGCATGATCTCGTGGGCGGGGTGACAGTCGAGGCAGGTCAGGTCACCGCCGTGGCCACCGCGCTCCCACTGTTCGACTCGCTGATCGTGGCAGGTGAAGCACAGGTCCGCGTCTGGCGGCTCGGGAGCGTGTGGATCGTGGCAGCTCGCACAGCCCTCGAGGGGGGGATCGCTCTGCTCGGGACCGCCCTCGCTGTCGTGCATGGCGTGCCCTAGCGTGCCTGGGCGGGCGTCAACTGGCTCGTGCTCCGCGCCTTCTCCGTGGCAGTGCAGGCACCCCGCCGGATCGTGGTCCGAGCGGGCTCTGTAGACCCGGGCGCGTGCCCCGACGTGAGCGTCGTGGCAGTCGGAGCAGACGTGGTCGGCGTGGGCCTCTACATCCTCGGCGCCCTCTCGGGTGTCGGTGTGGCAGACCTTGCAGCGCGCGGCGGCTCGTCTCTGGGAGTGCACATCGTGGCAGGTCAAGCATACAAACTTGCCCTGGTATCCGAGGGATCCGCCGGTGGCGGCCAACGCCAAGATGTGTGCCTTGTCTGTGACTTTGACACCGCCTAGGTGCGGGTCCGACTTCTGGTTCTTGGCGGTGTTCAGGTGACACTCCAGGCACCCATTCCGGTCATAGGTCGGCCGCAGCAAGGCGTCGCCGATGCCGTGGTTCTGGTGACAGTCCTGGCAGTCTATTCGCTCGATATTGGGGGCGATCCCCGCACCTGGCCTTTCCTCGAGCTCACCCATGGGGTGCTGGGCGTGGCCCACACAGGGCAGGGCGAGCATCAAGAACAGGCCCAACCTGGCGAGAGCAGACCTCATGGGGTGCCCTTCATGTCACCGTGGCACGCCATGCACAGCTCCCCTGGCATCTCGGCCACCCGCAACATCAGTGCGTCACGGTGCTGGGCTCCCGCTCCGCCGAGGGTGTGGGCCGAGTGGCAGGTGCGGCAGGTGATGGTGCCGTCTTCCAGAGGAAGTTCCTCGGGAATCACCATGTCCTTCGAAGGCTCCATGCCGGTTGGGTGGCCGTGGCGCACCCACACGTTCTTGCGGGAGTCGAGCACGGTGCCGTCGTGACAGGACAGGCACGTCTCTTCGGCGCTCGCATACGGTCTTTCGTCGGAATTCTCGGGCGCGCGCACTAGCGAAGTCGAGCCGCCGTCGACGAGCTCTGGCACGAGCTCGAGGTGACAGACCGTGCACTCGCGTCCCTCGGAGTCACCCTTGCCGGTAGCTCGAGGTCCGACCGTCGAGAAGGGGTCGCCGGGAGCGACCTCGATGCGGAACTCTCGGACGCGGTTGGCGCCCAGCTCCACGACGTAGAGTCGATCCTCGATCTTGGCGATGCCAGCTGGCTTGTCGAGCCTCAGAATGCGGCCCTTGTCGTTCTTCACGACGTCTACGAGGCTCCCGTTCGTGGTGAAGACCTGGAGGACTCCCGGTGCCCCAGCGACCCAGAGCTGCTCATCGTAGACCGCCACTCCTCTGGGCCGGTAGAGGGTTCCCGGCGTCACGCCGTAGCGACTGATCGGTTTCACGGGGCGACCGGAGGCGGTGAACGATTGGATGCGACCGTTCAGCGCGTCGGAGACGTAGGCATCGCCCTTCTTGGAGCGGGCCACCATGGCTGGGTAGCGGAACTGTCCAAAGGCATCGCCCAAGCTGCCGAGCTTGGTCCACGTCCCCCGGCGCAGGTCTCCCTCCAGGAGCCTGTGGTTGTCGTTGTCGACGAGCCAGATCTGGCTTGCTTGGGGAGAGATTGCGAGACCGGTGAGGTCTATCTCCGACTGCCAGGACGGGTCGAGCGCAATCGTGCGTTCCCCGCCTCCGGAGAAGTCCAGGGCGACGACACGGTGGTGGTCGGCGTCGGCGATCCACAGGCTGTCATTGCTCGTCGCCAACGCTGTGGGGCGAGAGAGCCGCTGGCCGGCGACTTTTCGAATGCTGCGCTTCACCGAGCCGCGGCTGTCGAACTCCACCACGCGGTCGTTCACGCCATCCGCAACGAAGACCTGCCCGTCTGGCCCGACGGCGACGTCGGTGGGCATCTTCATGGTCGAGGAGTAGGTCTGTACCTCGTGGGCGATCAGGACATCCCCAGCAAATGCAGGCGGGACCAGGAGAATGGTGCAGGTCAGAGCCAGCAGTCGAGACTTCACTCTTTGGCCTCGTCAGTTGGCGGGCTGTCGTCGGTCGGCTCTGGGTCCACCGGCTGCCCGAAGACGCTGTCGAGGACGGATGGCAGATAGAAGATCTCGCCTTGCTCGACGGCATTGGAGAACTGTCGGATGCTCTGGGAGCGCAGCGCCTCGGCTCGGGCCGGGGAGTAGCCAAGGGTGTCGTAGTCCACGAGCTCTGGCTCGTCGTCGTGGCAGCGCGTGCACTTGGGCTCTGGGCGGGCGATGCCGCGGTGCACGATCTCCACGAGCGCCTCGTGAGCCTGATCGGACATGCCGAGCCCCATTGTCACCATCTTCTCCTGAGCTTCCCTCTGCTTCTGATCGGGCACCAAAGCCAGTTTTGGAACCCCGATCTTTCGTCCATATTCCCCGCGACCATAGAGGTGCACGCGGTGGCGCATCTCTTCGAGGTGGGCCGCGTACAGCACGCCGCCGAGTCGGGCGGTCTCGAGCTGGAGCAGCCATCTCTCGAAAATCGGCTGTCCACCGGCCTCTTCGATGACCTGTTCCAGGAGTTCCACTAGTTCGGCGTGCTGGGCCTTCAGCTCGTCCTTGTCCTCTGGCAGGTGCTGGTCGAGGGTCGCGGCCAGGCGAAGGATCGCCGGCTCTGGCCTCTCGGTCCGGTCGTCCATGGAGATCCACACCATGTCGTCGACCGTCGGTGCCTGCTCGAGGTGGCAGACCTGACAATCGATGAAGGAGGAATGCATGTTGAAGAAGGCTCGGTCCTCTTTCTTCTCTCCGTGGGGCAGCGCCTCGTGGCAGCCCGCCATCGTGCACGAGTTCGTCGGGTCGGGGGTGAACCAGGTCGGGGTCACGTGGAAGTGCGCCAGAGGCCCGCGTTGGAAGCGGCTCTCTCTCGCTGCACCTTGGCCGCCGGGCTGGTCCACGCTCAGGGTGCTCGCATCGATCCTCAGCGGGATGTCTTCCACTTCTACGACGGCCTCGCCACGGACGATCTCGTGCCACAGGTGCGTCATCGTGTAGCCGAACAGGAAGAGCACGATGAAGACCAGGCTGCCGGCATAGGTGCGCCGAACGATCATGGTCATCGTCGCGCGGAACCCAGTGGGTGCGGGCGGAGTCTCGACCTCGATCCCCAGCTCTTTGGCGATCGCCAACATGTGTCCGGCGTGGGTCTCGGCGTTCTCTTGCGCCGTCACCTGCCCGGTGAGGGTGCCCATCGAGATCGGGAACACTCGCGGAGCCAACGTCACCGCGGTGATGTGGGCGATGACGATGTAGGAGACCGCGAGGAAGGCCTCGTCGGAGTGCACGATGATCGCGAAGTTCAGCGCCCGGCCACCGACAAACTGGGGGATCCAGGGGGTCGCCCAGAGCGCCAGGCCGCTGAAGCCGATGATGACCATGCCCCAGAACACGCCCCAATACTCGAATTTCTGCGAGAAGTGGTACTTGGGCAGGTGCGGGTGGTCCTTCTTCAGCCCTGCGAGGTAGGCGAAGAGCAGGACAAACTCCCAGATGTCCCTCGGCAAGACCATCAGCGGGTAGTCGCGGATCACCTCGAAGACCAACCAGAGGGAGCTGCTCTCGGGGGCCGCGGCGCGCTTGGAGCGATAGGCGATAATTGCCTTTCTTGCTAGGTATCCAAGATGGTAGAGGAAGGCGACGATCAGGATGGCCGCCGCGACGCGATGCAGCAGGCGCATGGAGGCCACGCCGCCGAATGCCCACGCGAGGGTGTCCATACCGGGCGTTGTGGCGAACTTGAGCGGGGCACCGGTGACCGCGAGAATGACGAAGGAGATCACCAGGAACCAGTGCTGCACGCGCTGATGCACGTTCATTCGCTGCAGGCGTTGGCGCCCCTCTGGATGTTTGGCCACCGCCGAGGCCAGGGCGATGAGATGCCGCTGTTCGGGGGTGCGTCGCCAGAAGGCCTCGACCGCCATCTCCAGGATGAGCAGGATGAAGTACAGGGTCAGCGTGACGGCGATTAGCATCACCATCGCCACCATGAGCACGTACTCAGGGGTGGGCGTTCGGGGGTCGATCCTGAGATGGACGGCGGCCGCAGAGAGCTCGGGCACGGCGTTGGGGTGGCAGTCCACGGAGCGACAGGTGCTCGCGAGATGGTCTGGATGCGTGCGGGCTTCGGGGTCTTCCGCCGAGAGCATTCCGTGGGCGTCCCCGGTCTCGGTGCTGTGGCAGTCCATGCACGTCGCGGTGCCCTTGTTCCCGAGCAGGTTTGCTTTGCCGTGGAAGCTGTTGAAGTAGCTCGTCACCGCGTCGTGGAGGTCCATCTCCTCGGTGAGCTCGTGGTTGCTGTGACACACCGCACAGGCCCGGGCGAGCTCCATCACCGGTCGCGAGGGCTGTAGTCGGCTGGAGGTGTGCTTCAGATAGAAGGTTGTATCGAGGCTCAGCTCTTCGGTGTGGCACGCCACACATCGGGTGTCGGGCTGGGAGCCGCGATACGCGAAGGGCCTCACTACGTCGCGGTACACCGGCTGATCGTGACAGTACAGACACGAGGACTGGCCGGGGCGCAGCAGTGGCTCCTCGTGGGACAGGTCCGCGAGGGCTTCGGGCCGGTGCACACTGTCTTCGACCCGCTTGGCGATGGGGGAGTGGCTGAAGCGGGTGAGCACGCCGCTGCCCCCGACCAGGTGGCACTCGGTGGTGCAGTTCACCGGCGTGAGCTCTTTGTGGGGAACGGCCGACACTTCGTCGCGGATGTGACAGGCCGTGCAGCGAAGCCTGGCGTGTGGACCCTCTTTCTCGGCGTAGTGGTCCTCGCTTACGAAGAACAGCCGCAGCTCGCCGGTCTCCTGGTCGAGTCGACTCAGGCCGGGGAACCGATGACAGAGCAGGCAGTTCTCTGGGTCGGAGGGTCGGGTAGTCTCCGGGAGCAGGCTGTCGCCGTCGGCAGCGAGTGCGGGCCCGACGAAGCCGGTCGCCCACATAAGGAGAAACAGCAAGACGGCGCGAATCACGCGGTTAGCCATGGGGGGAGTATGCCCCGTTCTGGGACCCGTGACCAGGCATGGGGGTGGGTCATTTCAATGACCGCAGACGTCCTACACGGCTACATCGGCGTCCATGAAGGCGTGTCCGAGGTGTAGGGCGTTTTCGAGTGCCAGAGCGGCGCGAGATCCCAAGGGCGGGCGCTGCCCAGGAGCGCGCGGGATTTTCGTGGATCTGTGGGTGGAATCGACGCGGCCTGGAAATGGGCGAAATTTGCACGCTGGCCGGACGCTGCGGGCGCGATCCTTGGGCCGATACGGGGCCTGTTGTTCTCTCCCAGGTCGCCGTCCGGTCTTTCAGCTCGATGTGGCGCGATTAAGAAGGAAGCTCATGAACTCGATTCCGTCGCTTCGCCGCCTGCGCACTCTGCATATCTCCAACGTGTTTCTCCTCCGGGACTCCGCCGGCGCACCGTGGCTCATCGACACCGGCCATCGCCTCGAGCGTCGCCCTCTGCTGCTCGAGCTGGAGCGGCGGCAGATCCCTCCCGCTGAACTCCGCGGGATCTTGCTCACGCATCGCCACTCGGATCACGCGGGAAACGCCAGCTTTCTTCAGCGTGAGTTCGGTGTTCCCGTCGCCGCCCATCGCGCCGACGCCGAGATCCTGGCCGGCGAGGTTCCTCTGCCGCTTCTCACTCGTCGCGGTGGCGCTCGGGTGGCGGCCGTGCTCGCCAGGGTGGAGAATCGGTGGCCGTCAAAGTTGGTCGTCGAGCACGCGCTCGAGCATGGCGACAAGATCGCTGGTCTGGAGGTGCACTGGGCTCCTGGCCACACGCCGGGCTCGGTCTTCTATCGAGAACCGGTGACGCGCTCGCTGGTGACGGGCGATATGCTGCTCACTCGGAAGCCTCCGTTGGTGTATCGATCGGGGTTGTCACTCCCGTATCCGACGTTCTCCAACGACATGGCGCAGGTGTATCGGACCCTGGTCAACTTCCATGAGGAGGGGGTGGCCTACGACAACCTGCTCCCGGGCCACGGGCCGACGTTGGTGGGGCACGCGCGGGCAAAGATCATGGGTTTGCTCAGAGAAAATGGTCTGATCGGCCAGAATCGTCTATGATGGGGCGGAGGGGCAAAGGGACCGAAAATGCTGACGCTCGTACTTGGGCTTGCCTCCCCTGCCGCCGCGTGTGGTGGTTTCTTCTGCACTCCGGCCATCACCCCCATCGACCAGGCGGCCGAGGAGATCGTGTTTGCCCTCGATTCCGAGCAGAACACGGTCGAGATGCACATCGAGATCACCTACGAGGGGGCCTCTGACGACTTCGCCTGGGTACTGCCGGTCCCTGAGGAGCCCGATCTCTTCGTGTCCTCGGCAGATATGTTCGCGGAGCTCGCTTTCAACACGGCGCCCACGTTCTCGACCAACTTCGTCGAAGAGGGCAACTGTCGAGAGCCCGTGCGGCTCGGCTGCGTCCAGTACGACATGGCCCTGGAATCCGCAGGATCTACTGACGTGTACGTCGTCGACTCCGAGCAGATCGGGCCGTACGACACGGTGACGCTGCGGGCGGAGTCCGCCGACGCGCTGCTCACCTGGCTCGTCGACAACGACTACGATCTGCCCTCCGACCTCGAACCCCTCCTCGAACCCTACGTCGCCGCTCAGTCGTACTTCGTGGCCATGCGCTTGTCGGCCGGCAAGGACACCGGCGACATCGAGCCCATCGGACTCACCTATTCTGGCGATGGCCTGTCCATTCCAATCCAGCTGACGGCCATCGCCGCCGCAGAGGATATGCCCCTTCGAGTTTATGTTTTCGGGGATGCTCGCGCCGTGCCGGAGAGCTATCTACACGTCGAGATCAACGAGGCAGCCATCGACTGGCTGGGCGGGGGCAGCAACTACTACGAGGTGGTGGAGGCGGCGGCCAACGAGGCCGATGGTCACGCATTCGTTACGGAGTACGCAGGGAAATCAAAGGTCGCATCCGGTGGGGACGAGACGCTGGCACGGTTGATCTCGCAATATGGCTACCTCACGCGAATGACGGCGGTGCTCTCCCCCGACGAGATGACGGTCGACCCGACCTTTGTGATCAATTCCGAGCTCCCCGATGTCGACAAGGACCACCTCGCGGACTTCGTCGTGGATTGCACAGGAGGAAAGCGCAGAGAGAACGCTCCATCATGGATAAAGCTCGCGGACGGGCGCGTCGTGCACCTCGGCGAGGGCCTCAACCAGTTCGGCGCCACTGCGAAGACGGTTGGCGATCTCCAAGATGTGCCGGCGATGAGCATCTCCGACATGAGCGGCTTCGATGCCGAGCTGATCGCCGACTTCAGCGGAGACGCCGACGACTCCCTCGATGCCCACAATGCGGCCTACGACGAGGGCGGCTGCGGGTGCTCGACTGCTCCGATTCCAGGCTCCCTCCTCTTCTTCGGAGGGCTGGCGTTGTTTTTGCGTCGTCGTCGCTAGACGAGGTCAAGGCCGGAGTCAAACCCATGGGCTGTGAGCTGTCGTACATATTCCCCAGGTTTCGAGGACCGTCGGGGATGGCTGAGAATTATGCAGGTTTCCCCAACATATGTTCGTCAGTTTGCAGGTCATGGGTGCAGATGCAGGACTTGACCGCCAATTGTAGAGGTCAAGTCCGGAGGCAAGGCCATGGCCTGTGAGCTGGCGTACATAATGGGCACTTCGTCAGACTCCCCGCCAGGGGAGCGGCGAATTGCCGACTT
>PJEL010000641.1_pt1 | contig 40858 bp, 16 predicted proteins | sample 1853271 | NCBI WGS metagenome assembly PJEL01 (sample SAMN08108733, study PRJNA415343) | Invertebrate metagenome, whole genome shotgun sequencing project. | host: Globobulimina | place: Sweden: Gullmar Fjord | collected 2015-08
TAGCTCTTTCATGGAATGACAACTCTTCCAATGAAGGCGGATTCGGGATTGAGAGGAAGATCGGTGGCTTTGGGATATACGCGGAGATAGTGACCGTCGGTCCGGACATTAAGGCATATAATGACGCGGGATTCAATGCGGCTACGAAGTATTTCTACAGAACAAAGTCGTGTAACTCGGGTGACGGAGATTCATATTACAGTAATGAGGTTTATGCGATAACAACAATCTTTTCATTTGAGACACCAAACGTTACTTATACATACACAGGTCCTGACCAGGGAGATGACAGGGTTAATGCAGTGGTAACCGGTTCTGACTATGATCCTGTTGTAACGGGCTACAGCTATTCTCTTGCCGGGCAATTCGATTACTATACACTTAAACTCAACAGGTCCGACCTGGGACTTGTCTGGAATGTACGATATGACAGTGACCAAAATGATATGGACATGGCTGTTACAATTCTATCTGACAGTAATAATGATGTCGTGATTTCAGGTTCATCTTGCCTGTTCAGTGTTGAATCCGGCAGCAATACAAATGATATCTATACGATCAAATATCCTTCAACAGGACCGCCTGAGGATTGGAACGACCAGTATAACGGGCCGGCCGGGGATGATGACCGTTCAAGTATAGTAGATGTTTCAGTAAACGGTTCGGATGATTATGTTGTTCTTGGATACGGAAGGAATGCGGACTGGAATGATGATATCTATGTAATTAAATATCTTTCAGATGGTACAAGGGAATGGGAAGCAGATCCGTATGATGGCGGTGTAATGGGACATGATTATCCGTCTGCTGCTGCATTTGATTCATCAGGAGATATCATTATTGCAGGGTATACGTATAATGGCACGGATTATGACTTCTTAACCAGAAAATACAGCGGCACTGATGGTTCGGTAATATGGACGGACAAATACAATGTTGCGGGTACTGGGAATGATTACCTGAGATCGATCGCGATCGACCTGTACGGTAATATTTATGTGACCGGCCTCGCAGTGACTGCTTCAGGTAATGAAGATTTCTATACTATTAAATATGACACAACGAACGGGACCAGATTATGGGAAAGGTCTTTTAACGGGATTGCAGACGGTATTGATGAGGCGATAGGGATTAAGCTTGATCCGGTAAATAATCAACTCTTGGTAGGCGGGACAACACTTGCCGGTCCTGACAATAATGAAATGCATATTATACGTTACGACATGGATGGCAATGTTATCTGGGAAAGGACCCTTGACAGGCCTGATGATAATGATTTTGCTTCTGCTATTGATGTTGATCCTTCAGGTACCGTACATATAGCCGGTGAAACAGATAGTGGTTCGTATACAGATATGATATCCGCACAATACAGCGGCGACGGATCATTTCTGGGAGGAGCGGTCTATGATGGCGCTGCCGGAGGCGGTGACGGCGCAACATCTGTTGCTGTTAACAGTCTTGGTGAGGCTTTTGTTGGTGGGTATACTTCAAATGCAAATGGAAATTCAGACTATATAGTATATAAGGTCACAAATAATCTTCTGCAGGCGCCTGTTCCGTTTATTGTGACTCCTGTCTATGAAGACGCCAATCTTGAATGGGCTGATAATACAATAACTGAAGACGGTTTTCATCTGGAAAGAATAACAGGTTCATGTTCATCCGGGAATCCATGGGTACTGATTTATACGGCATCTGCAGGTGAAACAGTATATTCTGATACAAACCTGAGCATAGATGCTGACTACTGTTACAGGGTCAGGACATTCAAAAATAACGGTGAGACATCGCGCTGGGTACAAAGGGAGATTACAACTTATGTCCCAACAGCACCTGTTGATCTTTTCGCGACTGTCGTGAACACTTCCAGAATTGACCTTTTATGGACCGACACTACTATTGGCGAGGAGGGCTACCGGATTGAAAGGTGTGCGGGAGTGGATTGTTCTGATTTTGCGGAGATAGCGGTAGTCAGTCCTAACGTAACTACGTATATAGACAATACCGGATGTAATACAACAAGTTACAGCTACAGGGTAAAGGCATTTAAAACCGGCCGCTGGAATACGGGATACAGCAATATTGCAACCGCAGTAACAGCGACAATGCTGATACCATCTGGCATTGCAGCGGAACGGATTTCAGAGACAGAGATTAGCGTAAGTATAAATAATTATTTTGGTGATGAAACAGGATTTGAAATTCAGAGATGTTCAGGTGAAACAGCATCTTGTATCCAGGATGCCGACTATACAGAGAGCTTACTGGTAACACCGCCTTATATTACGTCACCGGTTATGATACTGCGCATGGATGAATCAAGATGGAGTGGTACGAACGGTGCGATCAAGGACAGTTCAGGCAGCGGCAATAATGGCACGGCATTTAATGGGGTAAACACTATAGAAGAAGCTTATGCCGGAAGGGCCGGTAATTTTGACGGAGTAGATGATTATATATATCTCACTGATTCTGCACTGGATACATTGTCTGATTTAACAATAGAATTCAGGGCAAAGACCCTGGGCTCCGGCGATGGTATTATTGCAGGGGTCAATGATGATGACGGTAGTGAATTTATGCTATATGACCAGTCCAGTCTTGTAATCAGGATGAAAGAGATTGATTGGAACAGCGGGGTTTCTTTTAATGACGGAAACTGGCACCACATCGCGGTTGTAAGGTCCGGATCTTCCGTTAAGGTTTATAAGGACGGTGTACTCGAAAATTCTACAGACACAGCTGCTTCAGGTCCTATCCAGATAAAATCAAACGGTCTTATCCTGGGACAGAAATATTATTATGAGGAAGAGTCCATGGTGGTAGAAGACGCTTATGAAGGTCTTATGGATGAATTTGCAGTATATGAGTATGCTCTTGAAAATTCTGATGTCCAGGAGCACTTTAATAATGGGGTACCGCCAGGGAGATTAATATACAATGATACTTCTGTAGTTTATTCTACGACATACACGTACAGGAGCCGGTTCTTTAAAAATTATGAATGCAGTTGGGAGTCCGACTTCGGCAGTTCAGTATCTGCGAATGCATCTATTTCAGCGCCCGGTATTTTAACTGCAATTGGAAAGGATACTACCCGGGTTAACCTTACATGGATAGATAATACTGTTTCGGAAGACGGGTTTAGAATTGAAAGATGCCTGGCTGCCTCATGTAATTATACAGAAATCGGTACTGTCGGTCCGGATGTAACTTCATACTCCGACACATCTGCCTGTGAGCATACATCGTATAAATACCGGATAAGAGCATTCAGGACTTCTGAATGGGAGAGCCCTTACAGCAATGAGGCCCCTGCAGCAACGAGTGCGTTTAGTGATCCGACAAATCTTGCCGCAACAACAGTTTCAGAGTCACGGATTGATATTAGCTGGAATGATAATATGGAGGATGAAACAGGTTATGAACTTCAGAGATGTACAGGTGATGCGGCAGCCTGTACTACTGATGATGATTTTTCGTATTCAACCAATATGGAAAGTATGTCACTTGATAGTGTGCTCTACTATAAGATGGATGAATTTGCGTGGAACGGAACTCCTGATGAGGTCATTGACAGTTCAGGGGACGGCAGGCACGGCACTGCTGTAGAGGGTGCGAATACAGTAACTGAAGGAAAGAGAAACAGGGCCGGCTATTTTGACGGTACAGATGATTATATAAGTACGCCTTTGAATATAGACCAGGGAGGTTCAAAGGCATATACATTTGAGGCCTGGGTATATCCCACAAGCACCAGCGATGGAAGGCATCATGTTATCGGCACGGACAATGGTGGTTACGACTGGTCACTTTTAAGAGAAGGCGGAAACTGGTTTGTCTTTACAGGAAGTGATTCATGGGACACGGGTATTGCAGTAACGCTGGAACAGTGGCAGCATATTACAGTTGTATTTGAGCCCGGAGAGGGCATCAGGTTCTATAAAGACGGCGCGACACCTGCAAATACAACAACAATCGGATTTGATACAGGAGATAACAACCTTAATATAGGGCGCAATCCGGGATCCGGGGAGTACTTTGCCGGAAGAATAGATGAAGTTTTTATTTATGAAATCGCGCTTTCAACTGAGCAAGTACAGAACCGGTATGAAGCCGGTGTATCAGGAGGCCTGAACTATTCAGATACCGGTCTCAATGCTGGTACAGATTATACATACCGTATCCGTGCATACAAGAGTTCGGCATGCAGCTGGGAGTCAGGATTCAGCAACAGTGATGATGCGACTACAATTACGCCGCCTGCACCGGATAATCTTGAAGCGATTGTTGTTAATACGACACAGATAAATCTGTCATGGTCAGACAATACCGATTCTGAAACCGGGTTCAGAATTCAACGATGCACCGGTACAGGATGTGACTTTTCCTCAGTGGATGAGTTTACAGTCAGCACTAATGTAAGTTCATTTATTGATGACACTGTATGCGATGATATTACATACAGGTACAGGATTAGGGCTGAGAAGGATATAATCCCGACATATGAGACGGCCTGGACCCCGTCAACGCCGGATGTAACCACACCCTTATCTGTCGCGCCTTCTGACTTTACGGCAACAACAGTTACCGAAACACAGATAGACTTGAAATGGATTGATAACACTGATGACGAATCCGGCTTCAGGATTGAAAGATGTGCGGGGATTGACTGCAACAACTTTGAACTCATTTATACATTACTTAACACGGAACTGGATACATCTGAAGGCAATGTACTGTTAATGCAAATGGAAGAAAGCGAATGGAACGGGACTTCAGGAGAGGTTATTGACATTACCGCTTTCGCCAATAACGGTACAGCCTTAAATGGTGCCGTAACAATTGAGGAAGGCAGGAAGGGCAGGGCAGGCAGTTTTATCGGAGGTAATTCACATGTCGAAGTGCCTGACAGTGAGAGTCTCGATATTACAGTTGCTTTGACTATAGAGGCATGGGTAAGGCTTGATGCATATCCAACAGAGTGGAACCTTGTTGCAATGAAGGGTGATACAAAAAGTTCAAGAGCTTATGGTATGTGGATAAGAAATACAGGTGATGTCCTTATTTCATATAATAACGGAGGATGGTATCATTTATATCCGACAGGACAGGGTTTTACAATAGGTGAATGGCACCATGTTGTCGGTATAATTGATACAGTCACTGATTATCGTGCCATTTACATAGACGGTGTTCTGAAGGCGAGTAGTTCTTCTGCCATACCTCCTTTGAAGGCCAATAATTCATCACTGTATATAGGCAGTAGAAATGGGACATGGCCGTCGGACGGGAGCATTGATGAACTTGCTATATATAATAGGGCCATGTCCGAGGAAGAGGTACTGTCCCAATTCAATAATATAGACTTTAGCAGTTACGAGTACTCTGATACAGGACTGACATTCGGCGAGACATACAGTTATCGTGTGAACACCTTTAAAGATGCTGATTGCGGCTGGTCCACTGCTTATACAGATGTAGTGAAGAGTACGGTCGAACCACCAGCTCCGGGTGATTTTACGGCCACACCGGTAAGTACTACTCAGATCGATCTTTCCTGGAGTGATATGACTGATGGTGAAGACGGGTTTAAGATCGAGAGATGTATTGGGGCCGACTGTACTGATTTTACACCATTTGCGATAACCGGGAAAGATGTAATAAATTATTCAGATACAACTGTTTGCGAAAATACAATTTACAGATATGTTGTTTACGGTTATACAGAGCTTGATTGGGAAACTGATTACAGCACGATTGCAGAAGCTGCTACCTTTCCAAAGGCAGCGCCATCTGATCTTTCAGCAGTACGGGTCTCTGAAGTGCAGATCGACCTTTCATGGGAAGATAATTCAATGGCTGAAAGCGGATTTGTGATTGAACGCTGTATTGGCGACATCTGCACGGACTTTACAGAACTCGCGATTGTCGAACAGGATACAACCAGCCATAGTGACTCCGGAATAACTTCTCAAACTTCTTATAAATATCGCATCAAGGCTTTTAAAGACGCGGACTGTTCCTGGGTCTCGGATTATGCTAATAGTGTAGCGGTCGTCACATCATTAGGAGAACCGGACAGTCTCACGGCAATTGCTATAAATACAACGGACGTATCACTATCCTGGAATGACAATACTTCATCAGAGAGCGGTTTCAGTATTGAGAGGTGCATGGGGGCAGAATGTACGAACTTTACGGAAATAGCGGTTACAGAAAGTGAAGTTTCATTTTTTACAGACACCAGTGCATGTAATTCGACAATGTATAATTACAGGGTCAGAAGCAGGAATGACGATGACCTGTCCAAAAGCGGAGGGGGATGCTGGACAAGAAAGATGCCGCTTGAAATAACGGACTTTGTGAGGTATTACCAGACAGAGATAACAATACCTTACGATCCGGACATGAAGTCTGATTTCGGTGATATAAGATTTTACGATATAACAACAGGATCAGAGCGTCCATACTGGATAGAGTCCAAAACCGACGGTGTTTCCGTTACGGTCTATATGAAGACTTTTGGAGTAAATGACCTCTACATGTTATATGGAAATCCCTCTACTGAAAGCGTGAGCAGTGCAGCTGACACATTTGACTTGTATGACCCTGCAGATGAAGGGCTGCTTTCGGCCTTCACAAAATCTGAATCTAATCCAGTGCTCGGACTCGGTACGGCCAATTCCTGGGATGATGCACATATCTACGGTATGTCGGTAATGAAAGATGATGGTATTTACAAAATATGGTATTCAGGCAGCGACGGGGTGTATTTCAGGATAGGATACGCTACATCAGCTGATGGAAAGACCTGGACCAGGCACGAGTCAAATCCTGTCATTGACCTTGGACTCAGGGGTGCATGGGATGATTATCATGTTGCGTACCCTCATGTTATAAAGGACAATGGTATTTACAGGATGTGGTATGCAGGATATGATTCTTCAAAGTGGCGTGTCGGTTATGCAGTATCGAACGACGGAGTAAATTGGACCAAGTATGATTCAAATCCAGTTCTTGATACGGGTTCGGGCGGCAGCTGGGATGATGTTCATGTCATTCCGGGTACGATTATCCGGGAAAGTGAAAATCTGTTCAAGATGTGGTACACAGGTCATGACGGAGGCAAATACCGGATAGGTTATGCAACATCAGGAAATGGAAAGACCTGGCTGAAACATGGTTCAAACCCTGTACTCAGCACAGAAGCGGCCGGTACCTGGGAGAGTGACCATGTTTATCTACCTATGGTCATGAAAGAAGAAAATAATGAATATAAGATGTGGTATACAGGTCATGACAGCGCGAATACAAGGATCGGGTACGCATCATCGGATAACGGCACCTCCTGGACAAAATTCGCCTCAAACCCTGTTCTGGATATTGGAGATAAGGATACCTGGGATGATGTGCATGTGTATAACCCATATATATTGAAAAATAGTGATGGAGTATATGAAATGTGGTATGCAGGTCATAATGGTTCGAACTGGAGGACCGGATATGCTTCAGTACGTCCTCAGAACAACTCAGCAATAACGCCGACTGTTAATCTTGGGACAGAGGAACAGTCTGCATGCTTTACATTCGATTCCTGGGACACCGGTTATTCTGAGGAGGCATCTGCTGCAACTCTGAATCCGGGTGTTCCGTCAGACCTCTTGACAACTGCTCTGACCGATACGATATCTGAATTGACCTGGACTTATAATTCCTTAGATGAGACCGGCTTTGTCATAGAAAGGTGCGAAGGAGTAGATTGCACCGGGTTTGAAGAGATAGACATTGCGGTTCCTGGAGTTGAATCATACAGTGATACAACCCTTAGTCCCGCACTCACTTATTGTTACCGCGTAAAGGCGTACAAGGATTCTATATGCGGATGGGATACGGGTTACACAAACGTGTCCTGTGACATTTCATACTCTACAGCTCCAACTGAACTTACGGCAACCGCTCTGAATTCACTAACAATAAGTCTTGCCTGGATAGATAACTCTACTGATGAAGATGGTTATGAGTTGGAGAAACGACTTTTCAATGGAACGTTTCTTAAGATTGCGACACTTGCTCCAGGCGAAACAGCATTTACTGATACTATGGGCATTGAACCGGATAAGGAGTACCATTTCAGGGTAAGGGGATTCCGGGGAGATGATAAATCGCCCTACAGCAATATAGCTTCGGTTACTACGCCTGCCTGGCAGGAGGTTGATGATACATGTCCGTAATGGATAGTTATTAATGAATATCGACAATGCAGGAGAAGTGAGTGAGTAAGAAAACAAAAACTTCAAGAAAAATGATTCGTTTTAATAAATCTGACAGGATGCTGCACTGGACAATAGCGCTGCCATTTATTGTGTGTTTTATTACTTCCATGATTCTGGTGTTTTATTACAACCCTGATCCAGAACGTCCTTTCAGGGATATATTTTCATGGACTCACCGGATATCAGGTGCCAGTATTGTTATTCTCCCTTTGATCGTAATTATCTTTAGTAAATACGGCTTCAAGGCCTTTGTAATAAATATTAATCAAGCCTGGGCCTGGACCATCAAGGACTACAAATGGTTCTTTTTTCTTGCTCTGTCGTTCATGAGTAAGAGAATCAATCTGCCGGAAGAAGGCAGACTTAACACAAGTGTTATGAAATATAACTATGCATCAGCTATGATTTTAATGTCTACTTACCCTTTTTATATTTTGAGCGGAATATTGATATGGCTTACAAAAAGTGCGTTTCTCTTCTGGATTATTCATTTAAGTATGGCTGTTCTGGCAGCTCCACTACTGTTGGGACATGTCCTTATGTCATCTATCAGCCCGACTTCACGTGTTGCTATATCCGGCCAGCTATCAGGGTTTGTAGACCGCCAATACATGAAACAAAACTCTAAAGGTATGCACGAAGAGGTTGTTGAGAGTGTTGTCTTTCCACCTGTTACTGAAGAAATCATACTGCAGAAACAATATGTGAAGGAAGAAAGAAGCCGGGAGTAAACAACGCAGTTATTTAGTCATGCTTTATAGAAATAATAATGCTTGAATGATATTAGGTCTATATGCGCAATAGTGCTCATTTAGGGGCAATTTAGACAATTTGTTTTCAATGAGATGTCATAACTTATTGTTTTTTAAAAAAAGTGCTCTTGGTGTGCTTTTTGCATATAATGCATAAGGAAAAAGAGTAAGGGAAAAGACATATGTAAAAAAAGTGAAGTGACATAAGATGCCGAGAATAGCAAACTGTCTGAAAAGGCAGGGCGCAAAGCCACTGGCCCTGAAAACAGGGTAGCAGGGTTGCCGAAGCGGATAAATTTAATAATGCTGGTCAACCCGCACCTTTTCAGGCGTGGGTTTTTTTATGAATATTGCAGTGAGGAAAGGCAGAAAAATTGTTATTAAATTTAATAGTTAAGAATAAAAATAATATGTCGATAAGATATGAGGAAGCTAATGCTTTTCCAGGACAGTTCATTTATTAAACAAATATGAAGATGACCATATATAGAATACAGGAGAGAAGTACCAGAAAGTTGACATTTTTCATGATGTTAATCTTAATGCTTCTGTTTTCTGTAAAGGTGTATTCTCAGGATTATCCTCATAGAGGCGAAAACAATATAGGCTGCAACTCATGTCATTTCATATTTGGAAGTCAGGCATCATTACTTGTGGAAGGACTCAGTTATGGGCAGAACATCGATGATACTCAATATAATGCACTCTGCTGGAGCTGTCATAATGATATTCAGGCAAATTATGTAAGGACACATTCAAGTCTTCAGATGGATAATGGCTACGGTGACTGGGCGATTGAGTGTAAGACTTGTCATAATCCGCATTCACAAAAACAGGTAAGCAGCCATGGAAGCGACAGTTATCTTGTTTCCGGAATTTCGACAGACGTTCAGATAAATCAGCCTTCAGCAAACAAGAGTCAGCTCACAAAAACAGGCTCTGGATGGACAACAAATGCCTATCAGGGAATGGTACTGATACCGAATGTAAGTAATAAGGCATATAGTTACGAGATACTCAGCAACACAGATGAGGTAATCACTGTTGATAAGCTTTTTAACATGGACAAAGTGACGGCAGGTGTTGACACATTTGCGATCATCTACGGTAACCTTATTAAGGGTTCGATAGATCTTTCTGAAATAATAGGATTGTCGAAAACAGGTACCAAGGAAGTAAAATATTTTAGACAAACAGGTTCAAATTCTTTAGCGGACAATGACGCTACATATGACGGGATTTGTGAAGTATGCCATACACAGACCACTTTTCACAGAAATGACGCTTCAGGAGACCACGCTCATAATTCCGGTGAGAAATGTTCGGGATGTCATAACCATGTTGACGGATTTAACGGAAAAGGTTGTGATAACTGTCACGGGTATCCTCCGACTGTTGATATAGCAGAAGGTGGGCCTGATGGACTTGTAGATTCTCCTGGTGTAACTAACTCTACTACTGCCGGGGCCCATGAAAAGCATGTCACTACAAAAGGCTTTGAGTGTATTATCTGCCATATTGATAGTGCAGGATCAGGACCTACACATAACAACGGGGCCCCACAGGACATAACACTCGGATTTTCTCTCTTTGGAGGAACATATCTCGGCGGCATATATGACGGACAGTCCGCAGTTAATTATGACAGCAGCGAAGCTAATACAACCGTAATAAACACCGGCACCAAGACCTGCAGTAACATCTATTGTCATGGTGAACTTCCAAACGGTACTGTATGGGGTGGTGGACAGAATACCACAATCGCATGGGATGGATCGGTCACATGTTCATCATGCCATGACGAAGGCGGATCTACAAGTGGTCTTCCTGGCAAACATCCCAAACATACAGATGCAGCAAGACATGATATAGATTGTGAAAAGTGCCACAATCTGACCGCTACAGGAAGTAATTCAATCAAGAACGAATCATCTCACGTTAACAATACAAAGGATGTTGTGTTTAATGCCGGTGGTACTTTTAACAGTGGGACCAAAGCTTGTACAAACACATATTGCCACAGCGACGGTAGCGGAGGTGATCCGAATGTGGCTGTAGCATGGACAGATTCGACCACAATGGAATGCGATTCATGTCATGACGGCAGGCCAGGTCAGGAAACACCTGAAATTGCCAGCAATGGACATGCAAGACTTGTTGGGAGCAGCTGGGTAAGGCAGTACAAGTGTTACTTCTGCCATGACGATACCATGGACACATCAAATAATATTAAAGATTTCAGCAAGCATGTTAACGAGACAAAGGATGTTGTCATGGATGAGAACTGGTATATAACAGGTGAAGCAGACCCGAGCTATAATCCTGAAACAAAAGTTTGTTCAAATGTATATTGTCACAGTGACGGAACAACACTTGATCCTGATATTAAGGACGTTGCATGGACAGATGACAAAATGAGTTGCAATTCCTGCCACGGACATGAACCTGGGACTTGTGCAGATTGTCATTCAGGAGACGGTATAACAGGATGGGCTGTAGGAGAAGAATGGAAATCATCAATGCCTATGTACGCAAACACAGGGGCAGGTACTGCAAGAGCGAACACTCATCAGCGTCACCTGTTAACCGAGTTTAACTGTGACAATTGTCATGCCAATACTATTGCGAACGGGACCTGTACAAGCTGCCATGATGGCGGGGTTCCATCAGGCGATATGGGGGAGGTCGAGCATATTAATGCGACTTATCATGTTAACAAAGTAAAAGACCTGGCATTTAAAAATGGAGGGACCTATAGTCAGGTGAACAAGACATGCTCGAGCACAGCCTGTCATACCGGTTCAGATCCACAATGGGGAGATTCGGTTAACGGTAATGTCATATGTATGGGTTGTCATGGTACGACTGGAACTGATGTAGATGACTTTGTACAGTCAAATGATGTTAGGGCCAAGATCAATACTACGGAGTGGGAGGATACAGGACATGGTAGAGTTACTGCATCAGGTAACTATGACTCAGGCAATCCACCGGCAAATCTTCCTGGAAATCCATGCATATACTGTCACGATAATGGTGTATTGCATAATGATTCAACAAACCCGTTCAGACTCAGACAGCATGATCAATTTGCAGGCCGCTTTGATAAAGAGTGTGTGTACTGCCATATGGAAGGACTCGACAGTGAATGTCTTAATTGTCATAATGCGGGAAGCTCTCTGGCACCCCAGCTGGCTGACTCTGAAGCTGCGGGCCATACAGGTTATACTGACGGGCAGACATCGTGTGTAGCTTCCTGTCATGCCACGGACGATGACCGGCATGATACAGATTCAGAAATATGGACTTCTGCACAGAAGGATGATGTTAAGAGCCAGTATATAATGATGGGTGTATGCCTTGTCTGCCATGATGATGACAGTGAAAATAAGTGTACATCCTGTCACACCGGAGCTCAGTATACTCTGGGATTCAATCCCGGCAGTGGTCTGATTCAGGGTGCTTCAAAGGCTACATCTACGCACTTCGGGTATAAACACTATGCTGCATTTGAAACCGGCAGGGACACCCATCTGGTAGACGGCACTGTGAGTAGTACTGCGGGATCCAATAGCGAATTAACTGACACTTCAAAATCATGGACTGTTGATGAGTGGCAGGGGAAATATGTCATGATGACCAGTGGCCCTAATGATACTGAAAACAGGAAAATAGCAAGCAATACTGCCGATACCCTGACGCTGGCGGTTGATTTCAGCAATCCCGTTCAGGCCGGTAACACGTATTATCTGAACTATCCGATATGGAAGGGCGGAAAGTTCTGCTGGGACTGCCATGATCCTCACGGCGACAGTAATATTTTTATGATCCAGGACAATGTTGCGATAGAAACAGATGGTACATTTGGGACACCTGTAGCAACCCGGGAAGTTGTCTTTACAAGAAAACAGAGTGGTCTGGATTACGCTAAATCCTCTCCTCCATATAATGGAATATGTAATGTCTGTCATGAAGAAGATGGACAGCATTATAGATTTGATTATGGAAACGGACATAATGCCGGCAGAGTATGTACGGAATGTCATGAACACAGGTTCTCTGACAGCCATGCTTCCGGTCAGGCTTGTAATCTCTGTCATGTTAATAGACCGATAGCAAGGCATGAAGCATTTGGCCAGCCGAGGGACTGCACAAAATGTCATGACGGCATTATCAATAAGAGAGTTGATATCATTGGACAGTTGAATTCCAATTCTCATCATATACAAGGGGTAGATATTACCAATAAACACTGTTATGCCTGCCATTGGGAAGCGACTTCGGTTGGAACTATCAATCCGGACTATCATTCAGGATACAACTACAGAACGTATCAATCTGTTGCTGATGCACCCGCCAATCTCGTTATATGGGGGCCCGGGACGAGGCCTACTACCTACGAGGATGGAGTTACAGCTGTAACATTCCAGGCTTCAAAGATCGCTACAGATGAGAGAACTGAGGTAGCAAAAGTTACCCTGATGTGTCTCGGTTGTCACAGTGATCAGAACAATGATACTCAACCTTTCAATATTGTTGCCCCTGATAATGGAGATTGTAAGACACCAAGACAATATGCTTGGGACCGCACTAGTATTGGCGCACGGTATTCACAGACAGGTACAACCACATGGGGTAAATATACAGGAACATCAGGTGCCGCAAAGAAAGACATTACAAAGGCATTTTCAGCACACGGAAATGCAGTAAATAATCAGGGCGGATGGAGTGCAACAGATGGATATGATGCTACGACTCCTGATACCAGAAACGGGACTGAAAATGTTCAGTGTTTTGACTGCCACAGCTCCCACGGTTCAAAGGCGGAAGGAATAACTTCCAGTTACATGACATTCAACGGAACATATAATGGCGCCAACCTGAAAGAGACACAGGCCGGTAAAGGTGGATACCTCTATTCATATAAGGGGGTTGCAGGCGGAGGAGCAACTAATCCGTATAATGTAGGCGCTGCACAATGTTTTGATTGCCATGAAAACGCTGATAAATCAACAATGTCTTCTGGAGGTAAATTCACTCCATGGGGTTACAATGAGACCTATGGAGCAACCGAGCCGATCATGGGTTACAAGGATTCATCAAAATTTGGTACAGGGACAAAAGGGTCTATGGGCCGATATTCATATAGATCCAGCAAAACGGCAGTTGGAGGACATCTGAATGCATCGTCCGATCTTACAGGCCTTGATGGAACACCGGGTACTGGAGATGAAAATATGGGTACTATAGGCGGACTCTGTACCCCGTGTCATGACCCTCATGGGGTAAGTCCCAGACTTGGTGCAAACCAGGCTTATGCTGTCCCGCTTCTTAAAGGTACATGGTTGACGTCACCTTATAAAGAGGATGTAGCGAGGACTCAGGGCGGGACTGGGCTGCTCGGAAGCAAGGGTAGTATGAGGTATGCGGGTACCGGTAACTTCCGTTATGCAAGACTAATATATGATGATGATGCAACATTTGGAGTTGGTAACCGTATAGCTGAGGATGACTCTCAATTTGCCGGTCTATGCCTGATGTGCCATCCCAAAGAAAATTTGACCGATGGAACAAATAATAATGGAACGTGGAAGGGCCTTGACAGGATCCATGAAAGTGTAAAAGGATGGGGTGACAATGCCCAGCATTCCTATCCATGCTCCAAGTGTCACCAGGTACATAGCTCAGGTCTTCCAAGGCTGGTACAGACTAATTGCCTCGATAGTGATCACAGGGGCAGAGTTGCATCAGGCGGAAGATTTGGTAAAAAGACCGGTTCTAAAGGAGGCGGTGGTCCGAAGGGAAGAAACCGTGGAGGATATCAGTGCCATCCTGTAGGTTCGTGGCCTGATAACAGATGGAATAACGTGACGGATTGGTAATAAGGAATTATGAATTATGAATTATGAATTAAGAAAATATATTGTTAAGGATGAAAATAAAATGTCATGCAAAAACATTTATATAATCTTCACTGTCATCATGTTTCTTCTTATTGCCGGACTCTTTCAAAATGTTTATGCAGCGGGTGGCGATGTAGTATGGGAATACGGAGACACTCCAAAGACGGACAAGCAGCAAGCCGCAGCCATGGCAGTTGATTCAGCCGGCAGTACGATCATTACTGGCTTTTCAAGCCTTTCAGGAAATGATGACTTTTATACCGTGAAAGTAAATGCTGCAGGATCGGCTGTTACCTGGAGTAAAACATATGACAGGACAGGCGGAAATGATTATGCAACAGCAGTGGCTGTTGATTCAGATGACAATGTGATTGTGGTCGGTTATGCATGGAACGGATCAAATAATGATATTCATACTATTAAATATAGCGCAAGTAACGGTACTGTTATGTGGCAGCATACATATGATGGAGCTGCTGGCGCAAATGATTATGCGGTTACCGTTGCCGTAGACAGTCTTAACAATATTTATGTGGGTGGATACACAGAGGACGGTTCGGCAAAGCATGACTATCTCATATTGAAATACAGCACTAACGGTGCAACACCTGTATGGGAAAGGACATATAACGGACCTGCTGACAATAATGACAGGATTACAGCTATTACTGCCGGGATTGATGGTATTGCGGTAACGGGTGAATCTGAAAATTCAACCCCTGACTTTGACTGTATGACGAGAAAATATGATTTTGACGGAAACCTGACCTGGGAGAAGAGAAAATCAGTATCAGGTAATGATGAAGGTGTTGCAGTAGGAATGGACTCATCCGGTCATGTAATAATGACAGGGATAACATATAACGGGAGCAATAAGGACTTATACATCGTAAAGTACAATACCTCTACCGGCAATGTTGAATGGGAAGATACAATTAACGAAGGGAACACGGATGAACCGGTAGACCTCGTTGTTGATTCATTTGATAATGCATTTGTAACAGGTTATACCTATTACAGTGGCACTAATGATTATGTAACAGCAAAATATGATGGAAGCAGTGGTAACCAGGATTGGAAACATATTTTTAATTCAGCCTCCGGGGACAATGACAGGGCTGTCAGCATTGCGGTTGATGATTCTGGTGATGTTTTTGTAACCGGTGATGCTTATGATGAGAGTTTAACTAATTACAATTATCATACTGTTAAGTACACAAAGAACGGGGGAACTGTTCTTTGGCAGAAAAGCTATAACGGGACAAACACTAAGGATGACAGGGTAGTTGGTGTCGGTTTGACATCTTCAGGACAACCGATTGTCGCGGGTTGTACAGATGAATGGACCAGCGGTGCAACTGACCATGATTATTATGTGATTAAATATGATCCGGGACTTTTAAATCCACCGACATCTCTTACAGCTACGGTCGCCTCAACTTCTCAAATTAACCTTGCATGGGCCGACAATGCCTCAAATGAAGACGGCTTCAAGATCGAGAGGAAAGTGGGTGATTTCGGTACCTACTCAGAAATAGCTACTGTGGGCGCGAACGCAACATCTTACAACAATACAGGACTTACTTCAGATACCAAGTACTACTACAGAGTGAAGGCGTATAATTCCGGAGACGGAGATTCATATTACAGTAATGAAGACTATGCTGTTACAACTGTACTTTCATTAAGTGCACCAGCTACAACATTTGTTTTTAACAGCGCTGATGCCGGAGATGATTATGCTGTTGGGATTGATGCCGGACCTGACAATATTCCTGTTGTAACAGGCTACAGTTACAGAAGTTCGGGGCAGTTTAATTACTATACTGTAAAGTTGAATAAAGATACTCTTGCCGAAGTTTGGAATGCATCGTACGACGGCGATCTTGAGCAGGGTGATTTTACACAGAGTATCGTGATTGATAATAACAATAAGGTTATTGTATCGGGATATTCAAAGATATTCAGCATGGTTAGTTTTCTTGATACAGATGATATCTACACACTCAGATACCCTTCAACCGGCGGGACTGCAGATTGGACCGCTACTTATGACCCACTTGGGAAGGATGACCGCTCGGTTGTTGTAAGTGTTTCGGTTGACGGGGCTAATAATTACGTAGTTACAGGATACGGCAGGAACGGGAGCGCTAATGAGGATATATTCGTCATTAAATATCTCTCAAGTGGATCTCAGTCTTGGGCGATGACACCTTATGACGGACCGGGAGCAGGAAACGATTATCCTACTGATGTTGCGTTTGACTCTTCCGGAAACATTATAGTTACCGGTTATGTTGCAAACGGAACGGACAACGATTTCTTTACCCGGAAAATCAACGGGAGTACCGGTGCTGCGATATGGACGGAAGTCTATAATATAGCGGGGACAGGGAATGATCGTGCGAACGCACTGGCCATAGATTCTTCGGATAATGTGTACGTTACTGGTAAAGCCTTGACCGCTACGGGTGATGATGACTTTTACACAATTAAATACGATGGCACGAACGGTGATGTACTTTGGGAGAAATCATTCAATGGACTCGAAGACGATGCAGACGAGGCAAAAGCGATCAAAGTGGATGTATATAATGATGACGTAATAGTGGCCGGTACGACGCTTGCAGGAGTCGGTAATAATGAGATTCATATTATCCGTTACGATACGGATGGTAACAAGCTTTGGGAACGCACAGTTGACCAGCCGTCCAGCAACGATTATACAGTAGATATGGTAATAGACATTTCAGGTAATGTTTATATTTCTGCTGATACAGAAGCTGGGAGTGACAATGATGTGTTATCTGTCGGCTATGATTCTGCCGGAACATATCTCGGAGGCAATTTATATGAAGGAAGTGCTAATAACGATGATTTTGCCGTAGCAATTACGGCAAATGATCTGGGTGAAGCCTATGTTGCCGGATATGAGTTTAATGCCGGTGGTAACGTTGATTATGTTGTATATAAGATTGCGGCGGATGATCTCAGTGCACCGTATCCATTTAGTGTATCATCTCCTGATTTTACGCAAATAGATTTATCATGGCCGGATAATGCCACAGCGGAGGATGGCTATCGTATTGAGAGAAAGATAGGTAATTGTGAATCAGCAAACTCATGGGGACTGGTTACAAGCACAGCTGCCGGTGCTACATCATATTCTGAAACCGGATTAAGTACAGGCACTGATTATTGTTACAGAGTCAGGGCGTATAAAAATAGTGGAGATAGTTCACGCTGGCTGGAGGACACGACTTCAACAGCTACGCCTTCTGCACCCGGAAGTTTCAGTGCGACAACTCTTAATACAACTCAGATTAATCTGTCATGGACCGACAATACAAGTGGTGAAACAGGTTTTAAAGTAGAAAGGTGTGAGGGTGGGAGCTGCAGTGATTTTGTCCAGATAGCTACCACGGGGGCTAATACAACATCTTATTCCGACACATCTGTCTGCAATACTACAAGTTACAGCTACAGGGTCGTGGCATATAAAACAGGAGAATGGAATACCGCGTTCAGCAGTGAAGACACTGCCGTTACATCAAGTATTGCAGATCCAACATCGTTGTCAGCAACGAGGGTATCGGAAGTACAGGTAAATCTGTCATGGACTGACAATACACCGTCCGAGACAGGGTTTAAAATAGAGAGGTGCAGCGGGGCCAGCTGCAGTGATTTTGCTGAAATAGCCTCAGTAGGCACTAATGTAACCAGCTATAATAATACAGGGCTGACATATGCAACTGATTACACATACAGGGTAAAAGCATACAAGACTGCTACCTGCGGGTGGGACACAGGCTACAGTAACGAAGATTCAGCGGTGACAACTATTGCTGTCCCGAGCGGGTTTGATGCAACAACAGTAGATACAACGCAGATATGGCTGCAATGGACGGACAACACGGGTTCTGAGACAGGTTTCAAGATCGAGAGATGCGAGGGAACCGGCTGCAGTGGTTTTGCACAGATTGATACAGTTGGATCAAACACAACTAGTTATTATGATGTGTCGGTTTGTGAAAATATAACATACAGATATCGTGTGAGGGCAAATAATGGCGTGACGTGGGACAGTGGATACAGTAATCAGGATGAAACCACGACAACCGCAAAGGCAGCGCCGACCGTTTTTACAGCTACAAGAATATCAGAAACACAGATAAACCTTGCCTGGACGGACAATACGCCGTCTGAGACGGGTTTCAGGATAGAGAGATGCAGTGGGGCCAGCTGCAGCAACTTTACTGAAATAACAACTGTAGGTACGAATGTAACCAGCTATAATAATACAGGGCTTACATTTTCAACTGACTATACGTACCGTGTCAGGGCATACAAGACCTCTACCTGCGGGTGGACAACCGCCTACAGCGACGAAGCTACGGCTACGACAAGTATTGCTGTCCCGAGCGGGTTTTCTACTTCAACTGTAAATACAACGCAGATTAACCTGTCATGGACTGACAATACGGCTTCTGAAACAGGTTTTGAAATTGAGAGATGTACGGGAACCGGCTGCAGTAATTTTTCCCAGATAACTACAGTCGGGGCAGGTGTTACAAGCTATTCGGATACATCAGTTTGTGAGAGTATAATTTACAGATATCGTGTAAGAGCATATAAGGATACGCCGTGGTATAGCGGGTACAGCACTGAGAGTGAAACTGCGGCAACTGCAATGTCAGCACCTACATCGCTATCAGCGACGACAGCATCAGAGGTGCAGATAAATCTTTCCTGGACAGACAATTCATCTGATGAGACCGGTTTCAAAATTGAGAGATGTACAGGATCGGGCTGCAGTAATTTTACAGATTTTGCGACTGTTGGAAGCAATGTTACTTCATATAATAATACAGGGCTTGGTTCAATGTTGACATATAATTACCGCGTAAAGGCATATAAAACAGCTACCTGTAATTGGGAATCGGCTTACAGCAATGCAGCAGAGGATGCAACTACTGTAGCCCCTCCAAGCGCGCTGGATACTACGGCGTCGGTAAGTGCGGACTGTAATGATATCAGGATGACCGGCAGTGACGGCAGCACACTTATTGATTACTGGCTTGAGCAGGACTGTAATACAACATCGACTGATCTATGGGTTGAAGTCCCTTCAATAGCAAACGGGGACAATACAATTTATTACTATTATGACAGCCCCGGTGCTTCATCTGTAAGCAGCGGTGATGATACGTTTGAATTTTTTGATGATTTCAGGGGGACTACGATAGATGCAGCAAAATGGGTAGAGATAGACCCAAACAATTCTTTTACACAAAATGATGACCTCAATATAAATGACGCCGGAAGTGATGGCTGGTCCAAGGCCCTCATTTCACAGCAGACAATCGCAAGGGCTGCAGACAAGAAGATCTATATGAAGATGTTGGTAGGGCCGAATACCGGCGGCAACAACCACTTTATGGTTGGATGGGAATTGGACCAGACGGCGAGTGCCAATTATAACCAGCTTGTGTATGGTTATTATTGGAATAACACCGAACAAAGATTTTACGAAAAAGGAAACAACAGGACCGCCAATGGGTCTTATGCATGGGACACGGAATACGAGATGAAGATAGAGCTCAAGTCCGCCGGTGCAAAGTATTGGATCAAAGGCGGAGCGTTCAGTGACTGGTCACTCAGGTATGAGAACTCAAATTATAGCGATGCCACGATGAGGGTGGCATTTACCCAGCATTCACATCAGGCATATGTTCACTTTATAACTGTTATGAAATTTGCCGCTACAGAGCCGACCATATCTGAGGGCTCCACGGAAATTGGTTCCTATGTATTCGGCTCGGACACATTCAATGCACGTAAACCTATCACAGTATCAAATTCAGGGTCGACACTGACCGACCATCAGGTCTTGCTAAGTCTTGATACGACTTCCCTTGCTTTTGACAAGATAGCAATGACATGGACGGACAATTCCGCATCTGAAACGGAATTTAGGATAGAAAGATGTGCCGGAGCATCATGCAGCGATTTTGCCCAAATTGATACGGTTGGAGCTGATGAAACAGCGTATACTGACAATACTGTTGATATTGATACAACCTATTGTTACAGGATCAAGGCAGCAAAATCAGGTGAATGGGCCTCGGATCCAAGCACTGCTTCATGTCTGGCTACATCAAGCAGGACTGCTCCCACGCTACTGTCGGCAACGGCGATAGATGAAAATCAGGTTGACCTGTCATGGACAGACAATACTACTGATGAGACAGGGTTCAAGGTAGAAAGGTGCTCAGGGGCATCATGCAGCAACTTCAGTGAGATAGCCGTACTGGATGCGAATGCTAATTCGTATTCTGATACAACTGTCTGCAATGCTACGGAATACACATATCAAGTAAAGGCATATAATGCCGGTGCCTGGTCAACTGATTATGATACGGATTCTGTTACAACTCCTACACCGGGTGTACCGGGGAGTTTTGATGCCACGGGTGTCTCGGAAGTTATAATTGATCTTTCCTGGACTGACAATTCTATTAATGAGACTGGATTTAAGATAGAAAGATGTGAAGGGGCAAGCTGTAGTAATTTTGTAGAGATTGATACTGTTGGTACGGATATAACCGACTATACGGATACGGGCCTTACACCTTCAACTACGTATGAGTACCAGATCAAGGCATACAGCGAAGCATCATGTACATGGGAGACCGCTTATGCTGTAGTAACCGGTAATACACTAGCGCCGCCTCCACCGACCAATCTGTCCGCGTCTTCACCAAACACAACGCAAATCAATTTGACCTGGACCGATAATACGGATTCAGAAACCGGGTTCAGAATCCAGAGATGTGAAGGAACTGGATGCAGCGATTATACCGACTTAACGACGCCAGCTCCAGATGTAACCAGTTATTCAGATACAACTGTCTGTAACGGCACGACATATCGCTACCAGATAAGGGCTGAAAAGAGTGACGGGCCTATCTGGAATTCTACCTGGAGTACACCGGATGAAACAGCGACTGCTGCTATTACGGCACCAAGTGTTTTATTAGCAACGTGGGTATCTGAAGTACAAATAAACCTTTCGTGGGCTGACAATACATCTGATGAGACCGGGTTCAAGATCGAGAGATGTGAAGGCTCCGGTTGCAGTGACTTTGCACAGATCGACTTAGTGGGAGCGAATGTAACGTCTTACAATAATACGGGTCTTACATATTCAACTGATTATACGTATCGTGTGAGAGCATATAAGACAGCGACATGCGCCTGGAATACCGTATACAGCAACGAAAGTTCCGCTTCAACGACCATTACGGCTCCGTCAGCATTTTCGGCTGTGACAGTAAATACAACCCAGATAAATCTCTCATGGACTGACCAGTCGGGTTCAGAAACCGGATTTAAGATCGAGAGGTGTGAAGGCACGGGTTGCAGCAGCTTTTCGCAGATTGAGGCAGTTGGAGCTAATGTAACAAGTTATTCCGACACTTCGGTTTGTGAAGGGATAACCTACAGATACCGTGTAAAGGCATACAAGGATGCGACGTGGGACAGCGGGTACAGTACTGAGAAGGAAACCACGACGATTGCAAAGGCAGCACCTACCGTTCTCTCAGCAACAAGGATATCTGAAGTACAGATAAACCTTTCATGGACTGATAATTCGAATGATGAGACTGGATTTAAGATTGAGAGATGTTCAGGAGCGAGCTGCAGTAGTTTTTCAGAGATAACAACAGTAGGAGCAAATGTAACAACATATAACAATACCGGACTGACATTCTCAACTGATTATACGTATCGTGTTAGGTCATATAAGACTGCAACATGCAGCTGGGATAGCGTTTACACGAATGAAGACTCTGCAACAACGAGTATAGCGGACCCGACCGTGTTATCAGCAATAACAATTGATACTACACGGATTGACCTTTCGTGGACAGATAATACAGCGGATGAAACCGGATTTAAGATCGAGAGATGTACCGGCTCAGGCTGCAGTGGTTTTGCACAAATTGACACTGTTGGAGCAAATGTGTCCAGCTATGCAGATACATCGGTCTGCAATACTACGGATTATAACTACAGAGTAAGGGCCTATAAAACCGCGGCATGGGATTCCGGGTACAGCAATTCTGATAATGCTGTCACAGACGGTCTTTCCGCTCCGGGTAGTTTTTCGGCATCAACAGTCTCTTACTCTCAAATGGACCTTGCATGGACCGATAATATGTCTGATGAGACCGGTTTTAAGATTGAAAGATGTACCGGATCCGGCTGCAGTAGTTTTTCTGAGTTAGCCACGCCGGGTTCTAATGTTACATCATATAATGATACAACTGTTAGTCCTTCCAGTACTTATTGCTACAAGGTAAGAACCTATAAGACGGCAACATGCGGATGGAACAGTGGTTATAGCAGTTCATCATGTGACCAATCATATCCAAATACTCCTACGGACTTAGCAGTAACAGCAGATAATTCATTGTCATTAACTCTTAACTGGACAGATAATGCAAGTACTGAAGAGGGATATGAGATAGAAGTGAAACTGGTATCAGGTGAATTTGTTAAGGTCGCCATAACTGCTGCAGACGCAACTACATATACCGATGTCAACGCTATTCAGGAATCCACAGAATACACCTATAGAATACGTGCATTCAGAGGACCTCATAAATCACCGTACAGTAATGAGGCATTCGATACAACAACTGCATATTCAGAAGGCGATGATACTTGTTCAAGAACAGAGCCTATACCGATGCCGACATGTCTGTCAGGAGAAACGATTTTCAATTTTAGTGAGACAACCGGCAGTGTCAATATATCTGATTCGCAGAGTTTTTATTGGGGTACTGCAAATGACCCTGGTGCAAGTATTCCTGGAGATGGGTACTTTTATGGTGATGGTACTGATAATTTAATTAATTTTACAGATGATACAACATGCCTGAAAGCAACGACAGCGCTTACTCTGGAAGCCCGCATAAAGGTTGCAGGAACTGCCGGAACAGCAAATACTATACAGAGGATAATTGACAGGTCAGGAGACAATTATCAGATGTCCGTATGGAGAAATTCCTCATGGAATCCTCCGTTTGATCCGCCATCAGGTGTAGCGGTTATTGCTTTCTGGATGAGGGTTGCAGATGATAATGGTACCTCGACCTGGAAACTTGTGATGAGCGATTATGATACCTGTCCGATAGTTGATGATCACTGGTACAAGGTAAAGATGGTATGGAACACAAATAAAGCAGGCGGGACAGGTGGTCAGTATTTTGTGCCTGCTGATCTGTATATCGAAGACCAGGGAACTAGCGGCGCTGACACTCCAGGATATACGAACTGCACGGATACGGACCAGTCGCAGTTGCTTGATAACAACAAGCTATTTACAAATGACAGTATATTGTCATCAGACTATACATTTCATATTGGTGCAGATAAAAATGGAAGTAATAGATTTTATGGCTTAATAGACTGGATTAAGGTAAAGTCTACAATAGATTGATTTTAAATAATAAATAGAAGTATTCAGGGAAAGGAGGAGCGGGAATGAAAAAGAAAAAATATACTCCGCCGAGGATAGTCGGTAAAGCAGTTGTACATCCCTGTTAATTATTGAAAAGAGAGGCTCTTCTGAAAACAGAAGAACCTCTCTTCTCGATTTAATTCTGCATATAGGCCTTGTACGGCCATTGATTTAACAGCAGGTATGATTATGGTTTATACTTGCCTTTATGTTTCTTTTCATCCGGAGCTTTTCCCGTCTCTTCTTTTGTTTTTTCCATTCGTTTCAGGTCTTCATTTGTGGGGCCTGGCTTAAAATGCCTGACTATCTTTATATCGACACTGCCGGTGACTTTACCTAATGTCACAGTAACCGCAGCAGGTTCTTCTTCGCCATATTCACCAATGAGAGAACCATCAACAGGTGGTCCCCCGCCATATATATCTCTTACACGAAGAAAGTACTTTCCCCCTTTGTTCATCCCGATGAAATACTTGCCGTCTTTTCCCGTTTTATAGGAAGTAAACGGGGGAAGGCCGGTCATTGTTTCTGAAAGATAGGCAAACACGATAGCCCTTTCAATGGGGACTCCTTTCATGTCCGTAATAGTGCCTGAAATTCCGGTGCCAGCTTTCGGGACCATCCGCTTGAAAGGTATCGCATCTGCAACCTTACCTATGTCCACGGTGCCGCCATTTTCAATGACATACAGCTGTGGTGCTCCCTTCTTGTCCCTTTTTAAAAAGAAGTAATCTCCGTCCAATGGCGGTCCGATTTTTTCGCCGGACATCCTTTTTATCGCTCCCACGTAATATTTACCTATAGGCAGTTCTACTAAGAACTTACCTTCTTCATCCAGTTCTCCTATCTCATCCGGAATTCTCAGATACTCATTCGGATCAGGCGGCGGGCCTTCGGTACCATTAAAAAAAACTACCATACCGTTAGACAGTGGGTCTCCGTCTTTAATAAACAGCTGACCTGTAATCAACCCGATCTCAATACTCTGCTCATTGTTTTTCCCTTCCTGGGCACAAAGGGGTGCTGAGAAACATATCATAATAAGCAGGAAAATTATTGCGCCTTTTTTAAACATATTATTGTTCCTTCCTTGTTAGCGTATCAGTAATATATGGTTGAGTAGTTATCTTTGCTATTTGCCGGATTATAAGTCGTGTTCCTCATTATAAGTAATATAGTTGTATCTGGCAAGATATTAGTGTAGATGAAGAATGCTTTGACTTAAGTGGTTGATATAAAAGGTCGATACATAAATTGACACCTAATTAATTTGTTTATTAATATTAAGACAATAATCTTTTAAAGGGGGAATACTGTGATTAATAAAAAATTACTTTCAATTGTAATAATATCGGCTTTAATTGTTCTGGCAGTATCGGCATTTGCCGGCGGACCAATTAATCTGCCTCAGACCGGTCAGACAAGCTGCTATGATAATGGCGGTGTCAAGATATCCTGTGAGGGGACCGGGATGGACGGTGAGAGCCGGATAGGTGCATCTTGGCCGGAGCCTCGTTTTGAACTTAATGGCGAGTGTGTCACTGATAAACTTACCGGTCTGGTCTGGGCAAGAAATGCTAACCTTCCCGATGCCCCGATGTCTTGGCAAGGTGCTCTTGATTATGTTGTCAAAATGAATGCAGATGGCGGCCTCTGCGGAAAGACCGACTGGCGACTCCCCAATATCGTAGAGTTAGGCCTGTTACCCAACAAGGAGAAATCCGACTCCGCTGCATGGCTCAATACCCAGGGTTTTGAAAATGTGGTCGGTTATAACTACTGGTCTTCCACGACCCGTGCCAATCATCTTGAACATGCCTGGCGTGTACAGATGAACTTCGGCTACTGGCTGGGCAGCGGCAAGCTGGTGAATGCGTATGTATGGCCGGTACGGTCCGGAAACTAATCAATTAATCTATGAGAAAGACAGTACTTCTTCTATTAGGAATATTTATTTTCTTCTTAGACTCACAGGCCTATGCTGCCCCCACGGTGATTGATAGCGACACTGAGTGGTCAGGAAAGATGACCTTATCAAGTGATGTCCTGGTCCGCAAGGGTGCCACTCTGACTATTCTCCCTGGCACTCAAATTCAGATTTTGGCCGATGAATCAGCAAAGACGGAGCCGGAATATCTCTCGGCCCTGACCGAGATCACGGTCCGCGGGGTTTTGCGGGCCCTTGGCACTCCGGAGGCCCCGATTCGTTTTGTGATGCCGCGGGCTGCGATACCCGAGTGGGGAGGAATCTTTGTTGACTACGGTAGCATTAGCCTTGCCTGGTGCATTATTGAGGGAGCAGAATCCGGGATTACCGTGATTCATGGCGAAGCGGCGTTAAAGCAAATCAACCTGAACAAGAACCGATATGGTCTTACTGTTCTGAAGAGTGCAGGCATTGTCAGCCTGGAAGAGAGTCTGGTTTCCGGCAATGACTACGGGATTGCTCTCTTGAACGGCGCGGAGCTTGCGGAAAAAAACAATACGATACAGGATAACGGGAAACGGGACTTCCTGCGTTCCACCGCCGCTGATCATAATCTGGAAAAAAAGGAGTTCAGCTTAGCTGACAAAGAGAAGAAAACTACATACTCCAACGAGTCACTGTTGGGAGTGGTGATCTGGAAGAACAAGGTGCTCATTAATGGGGTAGTGCGGGTACCGGCCAAAAGTAGACTGATTATCATGCCCGGGACGATCATCGAGTTTAGTAAACGTGATACCAACAATGACGGGATTGGAGAAAATGGTCTGATGATTATGGGAATGCTGGTTGCCAAGGGAACTGCGGAGCAGCCGATTATCTTCCGGTCCGCTGAAGAGGTAAAGAGAATAGGGGACTGGGATTCCATCAATATATACAACAGCGACGGTATCCAGAACCTCCTTGAATATTGTCTGATCGAAGACGCATTGCGGGCGCTGCATACCCACTACTCCAATGTTGTGGTCAATCATTCTACCCTGCGTCATAATTACCGGGGGATGCAGTTTCAGGAGTCACTGCTGGAGCTGCGTGATTCCGATATTTATGATAATAAGAGCGCCATACGCGCCAGGGACGCTGAAATCAAGATCATTAATAACCGCATATTTGATAACTATTTTGGACCCGAGTTCTTCCGGGTTACCGGTGAATTGCGAGGTAATACTATCGCCGGTAACTACCTTGAAGGCTTACGTGTGCGGGAAGGGGCCCTTGATGTCGTGAATAATGAACTTATTGGCAACCGTTACGGAATGACCGCAGCCTATAACATCTACGGGAATTTCAGCAGCAATGTAGTGGTTGATAATCTCGAGACAGGCATAACCCTTATAGATACAGATACAGTAGTCGTGGCGAATAATTTTATTCGCGGTAACGGCAGTAATGGTATAAGCGTACAGAACTCCAGGGCGGCTATTCATGGAAACCAGATTGCTGAAAACGGCGAACGAGGGATCGGCATCAGATCATATCATGGTGTTATCAGTAATAACAATCTGTTGGGGAACAAGTTGTATGCAATCGATCTTGACGGAAAAGATGATATCTCCGCACCCGGCAACTGGTGGGGTGATACTGATATAGAGACAGCAGTTTATGACAGGAATGATGATCCATCCAAGGGGCGTTTGAATTATGAACCGTCGCTGAAAGGGTCGGTCCCATTTACCTGGCCGGTGCCGCAGGTCAGTGCCGATACCTCCTGGGAAGGAGAAATTCATGTGCCTGTAAAGGTGACTATTAATAAAGGTGTCAAACTGACGGTCCAGCCGGGAACCATTGTCAGATTTGCAAGGGACCGGGGGATCTGGGCCAACGGCGATATTGAAGCCATCGGCGAACCGGACAATCGGATCCTGTTTACCTCACTGGAAAAGACAGATGAAATTTACTGGCACCAGATAACTACGGAATATGCCACTGCAAGATTTGCGTTTTGTGATTTTGAGTATTCTGATATGGCGGTGCATAGTCACTTTTCGAGTGTGGAAGTGAGCGACTCTCTGTTTCGTAAAAACGAGAGCGGTATGCGTTTCCGCGGCGGGCCAGTGAAGATCAGCAGGTCGGTGTTTGTGGAAAACAACTTCGGGATGGTTGCTTATTTTGCCATGGCTTCAGTGAATGACAATCTGTTTACTGCCAATGATATAGGTATCATGGTCCGGGGGGAAAGAAATAAGGGGCTGCATTTTCGTCGAAACAATATCCATGCTAACACGCGGTATAACTTCAGGATGGGAGATTTTAATAATGGAGAGGATGTTGATGCCCTGGAAAATTGGTGGGGCGCCGGTAATCCTGCAGACTCCATATATGACGGCAGGACTGAACCCGGGATCGGTATGGTATTGTACGCGCCGTATGCCCCGGAGAAATTTTCTAAGGAGTATGTCCAACAATGAAAATGTTTATTGTAATATTATCTCTGGCCATATCTCTTTGGACTGTTCTCGTTTCTCCCAGCTTTGCAGGTACCGGCAATGCCCTGGTCAAAAGCCGGGTGGTAGATGTTGACGGTAAACAGGTAGAGGGGGCGTTTATCTTTTTTTATGACAGCCCTGATACTAAGCGGGCAGTTGATCTTGTTTCTCCGCCAACTGATCGGAAGGGCGAATGCGAAAAGGCAGTGCCTCCTGGAACATATTGGGTCCTGGCCCGTTTGAAAGTGGATGCGGATTTTGATATGGGGCCGCTGATGATCGGTGATAAGGTTTCGAGCGATCCCCTTGAGGTCGAGGTCCCTCGCACCGGCAAGATGGATTTAGATTTTACTATTATGGACCTCCTGGACACCATTCGGTTGAGCAGCAAAAAACGTAATGACCTGAACCGGATAACCGGGCGGATATTGGACAGCAGTGGTGAGCCGTCAAACAAGGCCTTTGCCTTTGCCAGCCGGCATGAACAGGAGACGCTGGTTCCCGGATATTTTTCCGCCTGGACCGATGCTGAGGGGAATTTTACTATTTATCTGCCTAATGGTAATTTCTATCTTGGGACTACAACCACATTTGGACCGGGCCAGAAGTATAAGGCGGAGACAGCACTCAAGGTTGAGGGTGACAAGGATAATGTGGAGCTGTTGGTTAATATTGTTGATGATGTTAAAAAGGTTGAATAAATGAGAGTGCCAAAGATTGTTAATAGTCTTGCGGTAAGACTTATGCTGATTGGGATGATCCTCTTCCTGGTCGGTCTGCCGGAACTTGCGGACGCCTGCACCAATAGTGAGATTAATGTCGGGGTATTGGATTCCCCGGAAGGCCGTATTATTGGGGACATCCTTGTGGTGATCATACTTGAGAGGTCCGGGGTGCGTCCCATGGTAAAGTACTTTGCTGATACCGGACAACTAGATGCAGCAGTCCGGAACAAGAAGGTCGAGATTATCCTAGAAAATACCGATAATGCCCTGAATCTTATTAACATACCGCTTAAAGAAGATCCCCTCGAAAACTATCAGAACGTAAAGACTCTCTATAAGCAGGACAAGGGCCTTATCTGGCTGAAACCACTGGGGTATACCGGCACAACCAATGCTATAAATTCTTTGCTAGTTACTGAGGAAATAATTAAAAAGTTTCCAGGTCTGCCCCGGGTAATAAATAAACTCTCCGGGTTAATCGACAACCCGACACTCGACCGTCTGATGTCCGAGGTACGCAGAGGCAAAAAGGAACGCCGGGTTGCCAAGGACTTTCTGGTTGCCAGGCGATTGATCTAAGAATAACTTAGTATTGCTGATAAGGGGGCATGTTCGTTTCCCTGGCCATCTTCCGGACTATATCAAAATCTGAATCAACAGCATCTTCATAACCCTGGACTTGTGCGCGTTCCAGCACTCTTACCCGCTCACCTTCTTTTGTCATCACCATATCATCTTCAGTGATTGCCAGAAGAGTCTCTTTGAACTTTTGGGCCAACTTGTCATCAACCCTCTGGGTTACCCCGAAGTTGCAATATGGAATAAGAGGGCCTTCGGCAAGGACCAGGAAATCATCCCGGTTGATCTTTCCCTGTTTGGCCATAATCTCAAAATCGTAGTACGGAAATGCCCCGGCATCATATTTACCGTACTGGACACCGTAGATGACCTTTTCATGTTTAAATGATCCTTGGGGGATTGTGTAAAGGGCAAGGTCATCATCAACATTGAATCCCTGCTGTTTTAAGGCGTATATCTGGCTCATATAACCGGTGGGTGCGAGCATCGGCCCGAAAAACATGGTTTTTCCTTTGAGGTCGGAAACGGATTGTATGCCGCTTTTCTTTGGGGTCACTACAAGACCTTTTGAACGGGCACCCAGTTCGCCGCGCTTTTCTACTGCCAGAATATCCAGACCGTTATAACGGTTATACATTATGTAGAGCAGGGAGTTGGTATGCGTGAAATCAAGGGATTCAAACTCTTCGGCATAATTCAGGGTGTCTATGGCAACCGCTTCAAACTTGACCCCCATCTTTTCCCCCAGATAGGCGGTCAGTGGGAGAAAGCGGTCCAGTGTTTCCTGTTCACTATTGCATATCATGTAGCCGATCCGATAGGTTGGCTGATTGTTCGCCTTTTCCGGCTTACATGAAACAAGGATTAATGCCATAAGTATGGTAAACAGTAACAGCAGGATATTAAAGACTATTTTCTTCATAGTATCTCCAGGGTTTTACCTATTTTGCTCACTTCACTACGGATAACAGACAAGAGGATTTGATATAATTATTCTATGTAAATAGTATTTATTACATTAAAGATTATTATCTGAATAGACGAATAATAAGTATAAGTTAACTAACAAAATCTATGAATAATAACAAATTGTGTGAAGAGAGTAAATGGTGATGTTTATGGAAAAGATTTTAAATAAATCAGTATTAATATTATTTGTAATAACAATAATTCTTTCATTTGTTTCTCATGCATGTGCTGAAACAGGTACAGTTACTGGCAAGGTAGTTGGAAAAGATGGAAAACCGGTTAAGGGTGGACTCGTAGCATTTTACAAGAAAAAATATGATATACAATTTATGCCCCGGAAATATCGGTTTGAGCCGGAAGAGGTAGCATTTATTGAGAGTAATGGAGTTTTTAAAGAACGTCTTGATTCCGGTATTTATTATGTTGAGGTGGTACAGAGAGCATCAAATGAAATAGTAGGACCTCCGAGAGAGGGTGAGAACCATAGTATCAGTCTTAATGAAAGAGGCATGCCGAGAGAGTATATTATCAAAGCAGGAGAAAAGAATGATATTGGAAAGATAACTGGATTAAAACCATATAAAAAATTAAAAATTGATGATATTAAAACAGGTATAACAGGTGTTGTGCGAAGCCGCGGCGGTAGTCCGGTTTCAGGTGCGGTCGTCTTTGTATATGCTGATTCGTTTATGACAGGCATTGCGTTATTCGCTTCTGATAAGACAGGTAAGGACGGCAAGTATGTCCTGGGTGTTCATAGCGGAGGAACATACTACATTAGTGCAGAGAATATGGATGATAATTCTGTTGATGATACTCGCAGATACAAAGGGTCTGATCCTATACCTGTAACAATGGAATCCGGTCAGGTCATGAAAGGGTTTGATATTAGTCTTTAGAAATGAGGTCACGTTCAGAAATTACCATGAATCATTTATTACTTAAATTCGTATTTGTTTTATCAGTATTTGTTTTAGTGCTTCATCCAGCTATATCTTCTTCCAAAGTTGAGAAGAGTATTCATGAGGCTGTGAAGAATGGAAATGTAGAGGATGTTAATAAGTTGCTGCGTAAAAGCCGTAACCTCAACGCACGGGACAGGTATCAAAATACACCTTTGCACGTTTCAATAACAGAAGGTCAGAATGATATTACTCGTATACTCATGGAAAAGGGAGCTGAACTGGAAGCGAAAAACAAGAGAGGAAAAGTGCCGCTTCATATGGCTGTCATAAAAAGGGCGGAGGAAATTGTCAAACTCCTGATTGATGCCAAGGTTGATATAGATCCGAGAGACAACAAAGCTACGACCCCCTTGCATTTCGCGACTCTGCATGGGCACAAGAAAATTATTGAATTGCTAATTGATAATGAAGCGAATATAGATGCAAAGGATGTGTTGGGAAATACGCCTCTGCATGTTGCGGCTGGCCAGGCAAAAAAGGGTGTTATTGAAATACTCATTGCAAAGGGAGCTGATGTCAACGCGAAAAACAAAAATGATCAGACCCCGTTCGATATGGCTAAAAAGGCAATCAAGAGAATTAAGACCTTGAAACGGCAGGTAGTTTTTACTGCGTCTGAAGAGGATTTTAAGGAAATTGCTGGATTGCTGCAGAAGCATATGAAGAAAGAGCAGAAGAGGAAAGAACAGAAGGAAAAATAATTTCAATAGGGCGACCCACCGGATCGCCCCTACATATCTCGTAATTCGTAATTTCTAATTCGTAATTGTTTTCTATCTCGCAATTGTTTTTCTAAATTTCCTGAACCCCAAAGTTACTCCGCCTATGAGAAACAGAATTGAGCTAATAGGTTCGGGGACGGTAGTTATGTTTAAATTGTCCATACTGGGGTCCGGATAGCTGCTGCTGGAGTGGCCGCGAAAAGTATGGGAGTAAGCAAAGTTATCCCCGCTGCTTTGGATTGAGTATGCCCCAAAACTGAAGTCAAAGACGTTGGCCCCTTCGGTTATACTGCCGACGACGCTTCCATCCAGGAAAATTGAAAAATCTACATCCAGTTCAGTACCATACTGGAATGTTGAAGTCATAAAGTCAATAGTTGTAAATCCTGCTCCATCTCCCTCTATTAGCGATACCCTGGCATTGGCGAACCTGCTTGAGGACTTTGTAACAGAAATACCATAGCCGGACCGGCGTGCACCGTTGTTAAGGATGCTAAAGTAGCTTTCATAGCGGTTCCTTGCCCCGTTACTATCAACAGTATCTCTAAGAGTAGCCTGAATATTAAGTGGATCAGTAAATGAGAAAGAGCGATAGATCCCTGCGGCTCCAAATGCGGACGTAGAGGTCACCTCGCCATTCAGAAGTTCAAGATCTCCTGCGGCGTTGTCTGAGGTATTACTCCAGCCGTTCCCTATTGGCCCGTCCGTGCGATTGAAATCATCAACGAAAGCCCCTGCCTGCCCTGCACCGGCGATCAACAGGAACAGAATCACCAGGCTTATCAATATAAGGTTGCAGACATTCTCAAGGAACCATCTTTTCTGTATTTTTATTGCTATTGTTCTATGCATGATATCCTCCATTTATAAGACAAGATAATATTATTTGCGAATATTTGAAAAAATGATAGATATTTAATAAGAGATAAAAGAATACATTATTATTATATCTATATATAAGATGCTAAATCTACGGGCTTATAGGGGTCATAAGAATTACAAATATGCACGAACTGGCAAATAATGAATAAAACCCGTCTGTAGGTTTGGTTCTTTGTAAGTCAAAAGATGAAGAGGTGGTATATGTAGGGGCGGGTTTCAAACCCCATCCAAATTGCATACAATTTCTTATGGGGTCACACATATTTTGTAATTTACATTCAATAAACAATATACAGGAAAAAAATTACGGACTATTTCTAAAGACATAAGCAGGTCCCGGCTGATCAGTACTCATAATGAAATAGTCCCCGCTGATTTGTACAACAGAGTCGTTAAACTGACTATCTGAATGAATCGGTCTATATATCTTAGTGCCCGAGTCCCAGGTATCAGGGCCGGTCTTGTTGAAGATATACGCAGACCTGCCAACAGCAACAATATAGTCATCGTTTATTGCTACTGACTGGCCAAGCCATCCCGACGCATAGGCATCCGGTGCTATAATCTTAGTAACCGAGTCCCAGGAATTTTCTCCGGATCTCACAAAAACATATACTGCCCCGGCAGAATATTCTCCTTCATCCTCTTGAGAAGCACCAACAACAGCATAATTCCCGCTTATAGCTACAGACGATCCAAACCAATCATTTGCTTCAGCATCAGCTGCCATAATCTTGGTACCGGAATCCCAGGTGTTAGGGCCGGTCCTCTGAAAAATGTAGGCGGCTCCAGCACTGGATCCTCCTTCGTCTTCTAGATGAGCACCAACAATAGCATAATTCCCACTGATTGCCACCGACTTGCCAAACTCTTCTCCTGCGTCCGCATCAGCCGCCATAATCTTGGTACCAGAATCCCAGGTATTAGGGCCGGTCCTCTGAAAAATGTAGGCTGCTCCTGCATTAGATCCCCCTTCGTCTTCTTGATAAGCCCCAACAATAGCATAATCGCCACTTATTGCCACAGAAAATCCGAATGCGTCCCGTACGGCCAGATCAACTGGCATTATATTAGTTCCGGAGTCCCAGCTGTTTGAACCGGTTCTCTTATATATATAGGCAGCTCCCGCTCCTGGACCATAAGGTTCAGAAGGAGCTCCGACAATAGCATAATCTCCGCTCATTGCAACTGACTTGCCAAAATAGTCACCACTGTCTGCATCAGAAGCCATAATCTTAACACCTGTGTCCCAGGAGTCAGCCCCGGTCCTTTCATAAATAAATGCGGCCCCGGCATTTGATCCTCCTTCACTATCATAAGCAGTTCCAACTATCGCATAGTCACCGCTGATAGCCGCTGAATGACCGTCTTTTGCATTAAGAATATAATGAGATATCGGTGTTCGCAATATTTCGGTCGATTCATCGCTTTCTCCATTGTCACTCACAGATGAAATGGCAAAATAATAAGTTGAGAGGTTTGTGAGACCTGCCCAGGTATATGAAGTCGATGCAATATTTACTGATTCAGTATAATTGCTGCTTGATACACCGGGGTCAGTACTCATATAGATATTGTAACTTGATGCACATGAGCTTGAATACCAACTCATGGTAACTCGGCCGTTACCGGCATCAGCAGATATATATTCAGGAGTAACAGGATTAGGATCAGCCTGAGCACAAGACTGAAATACATATGCAGCTCCCACTTGTGACGCTTTAGGGGCCCCGATAATAGCATAATCACTGCTGATTGCTACTGACTCTCCATACCGGTCATACCATTGTGAATCCAAAGACCTGATCACAGTGTCAGAATTCCAGACATTAGGACCGGTCCTCTGAAAAATCGTGCTTCCAACAATTGCTTTATCCCCGCTTATTGCAACCTTTGATCCGGCCCAGCTGATCTTATAACCTGAGTCCCACGTATCCAACCCGGTTCTTTGAAATATATATGCTAATCCAATACCGTATGCACCGGCAATTGCATAATCTCCGCTGATTGCTACTGATTCGCCAAATTTAACATTCGTTCCAACACCTGACGGCACTATTTTAGTTCCGGTATCCCATGTGTCGGGACCGGTTCTTCTGAAAATATAGACGGCTCCTGCATCAGTGCCGCCTTCATCTTCTTGATAAGCCCCGACAACAGCATAATCCCCGCTGATCGCTACTGACAATCCAAACCCGTCACCTTCTTCTGCATCAAAAGCCATGATTTTGTTTCCTGCATCCCAGGTGTTTAAGCCGGTCTTTCGAAAAATATATGCAGCTCCTGCATTAACGCCACCTTCATCTTCCTCTGGAGCACCAACAATGGCATAGTCACCGCTGATTGATACTGACCATCCAAACCTGTCAGCTACTTCACCATCGGGGGCAATAATTTTAGTTCCGGAGTCCCATGTGTTCGGACCAATTCTATTAAAAATATAGGCATATCCCTCCGACAGAAATTCATTAAATATAGAAGCTCCAGCTATAGCATAATCATCGCTGATTGATACTGACCACCCAAATCTGTCGTATGATTCACCATCCGGCGCAGCGATCCTGGTGCCTGAATCCCAGGAATCAGGACCGGTTCTTTTATAAATAAAAGCGTATCCTGGTCCAGACCAACCTCCCGGTTCGTGATAGTTAGATATGGAAGGCGCTCCAATAATAAAATAATTTTCGTTTGCTGATATTGATCCTCCAAAATAGTCCTTGGATGTGTAGCCCGGGCCTAAAAGCTTTAATATCTCTTTGTATCCGAATAAACACTGATCATTATCTTGGATTACAAAGTCCCCTATTGTTACAGATCCAGTACTGATTATCATATTGCCGCTAAGTGAAGTCATTCCGGTAATTGCTGAAAAGTCGCTGTTATATCCACCCTCAAGTGTTACTGATTTATCATTGATATCATCTAGATAAAGGTCTTCACAAAAAGCTGCAGTCTGACTCTGAATGACATTAGAATCTAAGGCATCATCATAAGCAGCCTGGAGTGTTGGGTAATAATCATCTCCAATCCTCACCGGATCCAGAGCAACAGCGGTACTTGTCCATAATAAACAACTTAAAAAACAAATAAAATACAGAAAATTACTGGTCTTTATCATGTGCCCCCTTAAAAATAGAAAAAAATACTGTGGTTATTTTGCTTAAAGACGAATATCGATTGAACGCACCACTATAATAGCATATATTGAATTGTTCATAGATAGTTTATAGATACAGTCCACAGTCAACATGTCCATGAAAAACACAATTGACACAAGCGCTGGACACTGAGGACGATTTTATCCTATTGCGTCTTTCCCGCTCATTTTACCTGCATAAAATGCTATTATTTTTAATGCGATTCCTGACTGATTTAAAAAAAATGCGCCTTTCATGCTTATTGATATTTATGACCCTGATATCCCCGCTTCCCGCACTATCAACCATGATAGAAGGAATAGTCCTCTCTGAAAAAGGCCCTGTCACAAATTCACATGTATACGCATACGACGAATATAAAAACCTGGTAAAAGGAATTCCGGTCTATACTTCCACCCCAGGAGAAAAAAATGGTTTTTTCAAACTTGAACTTCCGACTGGAACATACTACCTGTCTGCGTCAGGAGAGGTTGAAGGGCGTGAGTTATATTCCTTTCATGGCGCAAACCCCGTTACCATCGAAGACAAAGACCTCTGGATTCCATTTATGACAGTTCCGAAGACAGAGGGAATGATGAAGAAATCTCCTTCAACTAAATTAAGCGGCAGGATTACATTTAAAGGAAGACCGGTCCCGCATGCGCAGGTCTCACTTTATCCTGTAACGAGTCCTCATTTCAGAGGGATGGGCTTTTCTACAAACACATCTGACAGGAGAGGCTATTTTAAATTATATCCGGAACCGGGTGAATACGTTATAGTTGCGAGAAAGAGAAAAAACTTTATGGGGCTCAGGCCGCTTGAGAAAGGGGACCTCTTCTGCTATTTCAATTCTAATCCGATAAAGGTCGAGGCATTAAAAGAGACGGTTATCGATATACCATGTTATCCGAAAGATGACCTGGAGGCATTTCTAGATCAGGATGTATACCCGTCCGTGCTCGTAAAAAAGTCCGGGCAAGAGAGTGTCAGGTTCAGGGAAAATAAGATAGAGGCCCCGACCGGTGTTTTCAGAATTACGGGAAAGGTCACTGACCTGGAAGGGAACCCTATGAAGGACCTTTACGTTAAGGTCTATAAGGGTAAGCCCTCTCAGATGTTCCAGATGCTTTATCTGAGGACAATGCCCGAATATATGGTAAGGACGGACGAAGAGGGTGCGTATACCTTGAACGCTGAAAAAGGAACATACTATTTTGTTGCACGAGAGCAGATAGGGGTTGCGCCGGAGAAGGGTGAGTATTACGGATTGTATGAAGGGAATACGGATCATGCTGTTGATTTGAAAGATGATTCTATTGACGGGATTGATATTGCTGTCAGTAAAGTTATAAATCAGGAAACTAAAAATTCAAGACTCAATATTCAAAAGAGTGTTCGAAACCATCTTTATTCAGCGGATACTGTTATTGATAAGAATACGGTATGGAGCGGGTATATTATTGTTGGCGGGAATCTATATGTGGCCAGAGGTGCTACTTTAACTATAGAGCCGGAAACCACTGTTTTATTTAGAAAAATAGATAAAAATAAGGACGGTGTGGGTGATTCTAAAATAACGGTGAGCGGAAGACTTATTGCAAAAGGGACTCCTGACAAGATGATCCGATTTACCTCTGCTGAAGAGAAGCCTTATAAGATGGACTGGTCATATATCCTCTTTTTTGCTTCAGGGGATGACAACATCATGGAGTACTGTATGTTTGAATATGCATTTACAGGCGTGCAGGTCCATTTTTCAAAGGCATCAATAAGTGATTCGGTCTTTACGGGCAATCATGAAGGTATACGGTTCGGAAGGACGGAACTCCGGATAACACATAATGATATACGCAAGAATGCATATGGCATCAGGTATACGAGGCTTGAGGGGCCTGTTGAGATAACATACAACAATATAAAAGAGAACAATGTCGGAATCTTCCATGTGCCTTCGAACCAGAGTATCACGGACTTTTCCAATACGTTTTATAAAACAGGGGAATTTCATGAGCGCCAGCCGGTTGTCAGGTACAACAATTTATCGTATAATGAAGAATATAATTTCAGGCTGGGTGAGAGGCAGGGATATAACATCCGCCTTGGTGACAACTGGTGGGGGAATGTACCGGAGAGTGTTATAGAAAAAATGATATATGATGAGAGAACGGACGGATCAATCGGTAAAGTTATATATAAACCTTTTTTTACTTCTCCTGTGAAGGACGCGGGAGTCAGGAAGGGAAGATGAAATGATAAGGAAATGTCTATCTATTCTTTTTATAGTAATAATCTGTTCTGCGACTTCAGTATTTGCTGAAAATTTAGAATTCGGGAAGATGTCCGGAATGATGATGATCAAAGACGGAGGTCCGCTCTCAAAAGGCATGGTTGTGTTTTTCAGGGCTGATGAAGGTCCTGTGCCTGATCCTGACAGATACCTCAGGATTCCTGATGAGGTTGTCGACCTTGATGAAAAGGGTTTTTTCAGCATCAGACTGCCTGTGGGGAGATACTTTATGGGCGCCATAAAGAGGATGTCCGGAGAGCTGATAGGTCCGCCTAATGATGGAGACTATTTTTTTATCAGCGAGGATTCAAATGGGGCTCCCCGTACTTATGTTATTGAAAAAGACCATGACCTTGATATTGGAACTGTTTCCGATGCGGTCCCTTTTAAAAGAGTAATTGCCAAAGATGCAACAGGCATAAGCGGGATTATTCATGACGTGAAAAACGAACCGGTAAAAGGGGCCATTGTGTTTGCGTATTTTACCCAGACCATGACAGGCCTGCCGCCGTTTACTTCATACAGGACCGGGGAAGACGGGAAATATTTTATAAGTGTCAGTCATGCAGGAAAATATTATTTGAGAGTCCGCGATGTATATGGCGGGGGTCCACCGGTCCCCGGAGCGCTTATGGGCAGTTATGGTGAAGAAAAACCTTCTGGTGTTAAAGTAGCAAAAGGTAAAATTACCGGCGGCATTGATATGTCAGTGGTCAAACACCTTCAGAGAGGCCCGAAAAGAGGGGAAGTCAGGAAGCCTGAAGAGGACATTGAAAAGGAACGTGAAAAGGTATACAAAGAGTATAATAGACCAGCAACTAAATAACATATATTGGAAGGAGGCCACATTGAAGAAACTGAAATATGTTGCGCCAAGGATTACAGGTAAGGCAGTTGTTCATCCTTGTTAAGGTAGCCTGAAAAAAAAACATCGAAGTAAGATTTAACCGGGACCTGATAAATTATCAGGTCCCGGTTTTTTTGTCTGAAGGTTTTAAAGGGAATTTATAGATATCAAGCTTAATCAATCCTTCAGAGGGTTATTTTATATTACTGTTTCATAGCTACTTATTGGCCCTTGACTTTTGCTGAAAATATGGTATTAATTTAGATAAACCCTAAAGAGCGAAATACCCTTTAAAAATAAAACTATTCTGAGAGAGGACAGAAGAGTGTGGATCAAAAGAATACGGCCGAGATGTAAATCCATAAAAAGAGGAGGTGATGCATTATGAAGTACCTTAATGTAATAGTACTCTGCTTATTTCTCATTGGAATATCAGCTGTTACCTTTGCTGCTGATCCTGTACAAGTTAAGCAGCCCGAACAAAATATGGAGATGGAAGGTGATTTAATGTTAGAGGCAAAAGAGCTCCCAAGCACGTTGATGACTGATACAGAAGAGAGAGTTGGTATGATGGATGAAGATGAAGAATTTAAAGAGGCATATGGTTATCTTGACGATACTGAGTACGACGACTAGGTTTTTCTCGTATTGTAAATATAGTTATAGAAGCGTTATGAAAGTGAGATTTCTTGGAATCTCCCTTCTTTTTATACAAAGGCATCGATAAATCTAAACCCGGTAAAATCTATAATTAAACGTCCGTTCTTATAGTTCATATGTATGTTATACATCTTTATATGGCGGTTCTCAAACTGAGTATATGCAGAGTTTTCCTTTGAAATAAGATAATTAGTGCCATTTATGTTAAT